>Ga0209098_1000297_pt1 | contig 55827 bp, 51 predicted proteins | sample AD_JPNHW1_MetaG_FD_184429 | JGI IMG/M metagenome (GOLD analysis project Ga0209098, IMG submission 184429) | Active sludge microbial communities of municipal wastewater-treating anaerobic digesters from Japan - AD_JPNHW1_MetaG (SPAdes) (version 2) | ecosystem: Engineered > Bioreactor > Anaerobic...
TCGACCTGAAGCGCATCGGGACTGCCCGCGAGGACGTGGCCGCCATGATGGCCGGGCGCTGAGCGCCGCGCCGGCTGATAGGATGGAAGGGGCCAAGGCTGGCGCGGAGGTCTGCAGCTTGACTCGAATCGACACCGTCATCTTCGACCTGGGCGATGTGCTCATCGCCTGGGACCCCAGGAACCTCTACCGCAAGCTCATCCCGGATGAGGCCGTCATGGAGGACTTCCTCGTCCGGGTGTGCACCGCCGAGTGGAACGCCCGCCAGGACGCGGGCCGGTCCCTGGCGGACGGGACCGCGGAGCTGCTGGCCGCCTTCCCCCAGCACGAAACCTGGATCCGGGCCTTCTACGATCGCTGGCCGGAGATGCTGGGCGGGGTCATCGAGGGGACCGAGAGGCACCTGCGCGGCCTGAAGGCCTCGGGCTACCGGGTCCTGGCCCTCACCAACTGGTCGGCGGAAACCTTCCCGCTGGCCCAGCGCCTCTTCCCGGTCCTGGGCGAATTCGAGGGGATCGTCGTCTCCGGCCTGGAGGGCCTGATCAAGCCGGATCCAGCCATCTACCGCCTGCTCTGCGAGAGGTACCAGGTGAGCCCGGCCCGCGCGGTCTTCATCGACGACAACCCCCGGAACGTCGCTGCCGCCGCGGCCCTCGGGATGCACGGAATCCGCTTCACCGCACCCCCCCAGCTGGGGGACGAGCTGCGCTCCCTCGGGCTGGTGCCCTGATTCCGCATGGCGCCGGGCCGGCCTCCGGTCCGGAAGAAGTCCATCGTTCCGGCGACCGTGAGATCATATGATTGAACCTCGCAAACCGGAAAAGGAGTCACCTTGTTGCAAGGAAAGATTCGCCGCATCGCGATCAGCACCGGCGGAGGCGATGCCCCGGGGCTGAACGCCGTCATCCGCGCGGTGGTCACGTCCGCCATGAACCGCGGCTGGGAGTGCATCGGGATCCGGGACGGCTACCACGGGATCCTGTTCCCGGAGCGCTACGCCGGGATGGGCACGTTCCTCCTCACCCGCGAGAAGGTGCGGGGCATCACCCACCTGGGCGGCACCATCCTGGGGACCACCAACAAGGGCAACCCCATGCACTTCCCGGTGAAGCAGCCCGACGGGACCGTGAAGGAGGTGGACCGCACGGACGAGATCGTGAACTACTTCGCCATGCACGAGATCGACGCCCTGATCTCCATCGGCGGGGACGGCTCCCTGACGATCTCCCAGGCACTCGTCAAGAAGGGGCTCCGGGTGGTCTGCGTCCCCAAGACCATCGACAACGATCTGGACAAGACGGTTGCCACCTTCGGCTTCGACACGGCGGTGACCTTCGCCACGGAGTGTCTCGACCGCCTCCACGCCACGGCCCAGTCCCACCAGCGGATCATGGTGGTGGAAGTCATGGGGCGCTACGCCGGATGGATCGCCCTGAACGCCGGGATCTCCGGGACCGCGCACGCGATCCTGATCCCCGAGATCCCCTACGACCTCGAGAAGGTCGCCGAGAAGATCCGGAGCCGGGAGCAGCAGGGACGCCAGTCCACGCTCGTGGTGGTGGCCGAGGGCGCCGTGCCCAAGGACGGCACGGTGACCGTGCTGGCCAAGGCCGAAGGCGGGCAGGAGGAGCGTCTCGGCGGCATCGGGGACGCCGTGGCCCGGAGGCTCCAGGAGATCACCGGGAAGGACGCCCGTTCCACGGTGCTGGGCCATCTCCTGCGCGGCGGGTCGCCCACGGCCCAGGACCGGCTCATCTCCCTGCGCTTCGGGGCGGCGGCGGTCCGGGCGCTGGACGCCGGGGCCTCCGGGATCATGGTCGCCCTGGACCCCCCCACGGTGCGCTACGTGCCCATCGAGGAGGTCGCCGGGCACATGAAGCGGGTCCCGCTGGACTGCGACACCATCCTCACCGCCCGGGACCTGGGCATCAGCTTCGGGGACTGAACATGGGCCCCGGGACGCCAGGGTCCCGCGGCGCGCGCGGATCGCGGCGCCCATGAAGAAGGCGGCCTGGATCCTCGCCATCTTCTTCGGGCTGGCCTTCCTCGGCGCGACCCTCATGAACGCCGGCCTCATCGCCAGGAGCCGCAGGGCCCTGGCGGGCGGCTTCCGCGCCCGGTCCGCCGCGGAAGCCGCCCGCTACCACCTGGTGGTGGTCCTCCCGGATACCGACGATTCCTTCTTCCAGGGCCTGCTCGAGGGGATCCGGGAAAGCGCGGGCGCGGCGGGCTCCGCGGTGCAGGTGTTCCGCTATCCGACCTCCTTCCCCCTCGAGGCCGAGCGGTACTTCGAGATCGCCATGAGGGCCAAGGTGGACGGCCTGGTCATGTTCACGCCGAAGAACGACCGGGCGGCCGATCGCATGAAGCGGGCGGCCCGGGACGGCGTCGCCTTCGTGCCGGTGGGGACGGACGCGCCCGCCGGCATCGCCGCCGGCTTCATCGGGTCCGGATCCCTGCAGCAGGGGTTCGAGGGGGGGACGCGGATCTGCGCCGCGCTGGGGGCCTCGGCCAGGATCGGGGTCATCCTCCCCGGGACCGGCTCCTGGGAGCCGGCCGAAGAATCCCTCTACCGCGGAGTCTCCTCGGCGGTCCAGGCCTACCCGGGGGCGCGGATCGTGGCCGTGGCCCGGGCGCGCCCGGGGATCCTGTCGGGCGAGGAGACCGCCTCGGCCATGCTGCACGACCATCCCGAGGTGAACGCCCTCTTCTGCTCCAGCTCCCGGGACACCATGGGGGCCGCGCAGGTCGTGATCGACACGAACCGGGTGGGCAGGATCCTCATCATCGGGGCCGACGAGACGCCGGAAATCCGCCGCTACATCGACAAGGGCGTCATCGCGGCAAGCATCGTGAGGGATTCGCGGCGCATCGGCCAGGAGGCCGTGCTCTCCTTCACCAGGCTGAAGGCCCACGAGCCCGTCGGCCCGTCCCTCGAGGCCGGGTTCGCCGTGAGGACGGCGAAAGGGGGCTTCTGATGGCCCTGGGGACGGTGCGACGGAAGATCATCGCGAACTTCTCGATCATCCTGCTGATCATCGCCTCCGCGACCTTCTACACGGGGCTGGCCTCCTCGGAACTTGCCCGGAGCGTCGAGCTGCTCTTCCGGAACAACCTCCTCATGGAGGAGATCCGGGGCAGCCTGGACCGGACCGAGGCCGAGCTGGCGGGCTACCTGAAGAACAAGAACAGCGACTCCCTGAAGGGCTACATCAAGCGTTCCACCGAACTCTCCGAAAAGGTCCGGAAGCTGAACCGGGAGGTCCGGCAGGACGAATCCCTCCTGCTGCAGAAGGATCTCGCGGGCCTTATAGACAGCTATCTCCAGGATGCCGAGGCCAGCGTGTCCGCGAAGCGGGGGCGGGACGTCCAGGGCTACAGCGAGCGCTACGAGAGCGCGGAGCAGACGGCCGAGCTGGCGCGCTTCCTCATCGTGCGCATCGAAGGGATCTTCATCTCGGATTCCCTGAGGGCCTTCTCCGCCTTCAACGCGCGCATCCCCGCGGTGCTGACCTCCAACGCGGCACTGGTGATCGCGGCCACCCTGATGGGGATCATGCTGCTCCTGGGATTCTCCTTCAAGGTCACGGAGCCGCTGGCCAAGCTCGCGGAGGCGGCCAGGGCCGTGGGACGGGGCGAGTACGACCACGAGCTGCCCCTGCCCGAGACCAGCGACGAGATCGGCACCACGGCCGCGGCCTTCTCGAGCATGCAGGAGAGCGTCAGGAAGGCCTTCGAGGAGGTGCGCGCCAAGTCCGAGGTGGAGAAGAGCCTCATGGAGGAGCGCATGCGCGTCCTCGACATGAGCCACAAGCTGAAGGGCGCCGAGCTCCTGGCGCTCCAGACCCAGATCAACCCGCACTTCCTCTTCAACACCCTGTCCGCCGGGATGCAGCTCGCGCTGGCGGAAGACGCCGACCGGACGGCGGAGTTCCTGGAGAACCTCTCGGCGTTCATCCGCTATGCCCTGAAGCCCCCCTCCCGCTCCGTGTGGGTGGCCGACGAGATCGAGTGCCTCGAGCGCTACATCTGGCTCCTCCGGCTGCGCTTCGGCGAGCGCTACACCTTCGAGGTGAGCGCGGACGAGGCCGTGCTCGCGGCGGAGACGCCCGCCCTGGTGCTGCAGCCCCTGGTGGAGAACGCCGTGGCCCACGGACTGAAGGACCGGGAGGCGGGAGGGCGGGTCCGCGTCACCGCAAGGAAGGCGGGCGACGAGGCCGTGCTCTCCGTGGAGGACACGGGCGACGGCATGACCCCGGAGGAGATCCGGCGGGTGTTCGGCGAGGACGAGACCGTGCAGGAATGCGGGATCGGGCTGCGCAATGTGATCCGGCGCGTCACCCTCGCCACGGGAGGGAAGGGGCGCGTCGAACTGGAGAGCGTGGTCGGGCGGGGGACGGAGGTTCGCATCCACCTGCCCTGCGAAGGAGGCGCGTCATGAAGCGGATCCTCGTGGCGGACGACGAGCGGCCGGTCATCGAGAGCATCTCCCTGATCGTGAAGCGGGAGCTGAGCGGGCAGTTCGAGATCGCCGGGCACGCCATGTCCGGGAAGGACGCCATCGAGCGGGCCGCGGCCCTCTCGCCCGACATCATCCTCATGGATGTGCGCATGCCGGGGATCTCCGGCCTCGACGCGATCCGGGAGATCCGGAAGCGCGGTTCCGCCGCGGCCTTTATCCTGGTCACGGCCTACGAACGCTTCGACATCGCGCGGGACGCGGTCGAACTCGGCGTCATCGACTACCTCCTGAAGCCTGTCGCTAAGGAACGGCTGGCCCAGGCCCTGAAGCGCGCCTCCGATGCCCTCGAGCGGAGGGGAGAACTCGAGCGCGGGGAGATCGAGCACCGCGAGCGGGAGGAGACCATGCGGGCCTTCGTCGAGGCCGCCTTCCTGCACGGGATCATGCTCGGCGAGCGCTTCGGATCCGACCTGCCCAAGTACCGCGCCGTGCTCGGCCTCCCGGAGCCTTTCGCGATGGTGGCCGTGGCCGCCTTCCTGCCCTCCCACGGATCTCCCCGGCCGGACGACGAGATGGCGTCCCTCCACGGCCGCTTCCGGGCGACCGTGCGCTACAAGACCCAGGCGCTCGCGGGCCCCCTCGTGGCCGGGCACGCCCTGGTCCTGGTCCCCCTCCGGGACGTCGAGGCCGGCGCGGGGTCCCTGGAGGACTTCCGGTCGGTCCTCGCGCAGGCCCACGCCGAGGACCTGGAGAAGGGCCACCTCCGGATCGGGTTCGGAGGTGCGAGGCCTTTCGAGGACCTGAGCGCCTCCTGGACGGAGGCCATGGGGGACCTGCTCGGCTGCGATCCCCCCAGGAGCCGGGCCGCGGGGGACGACCGCCCCTTCGAGCTGGACGAAGCCTTCCTGGAGGCGCTCCTGGAGGGTTCCCCCGAGCGGGCTCGCCTGTCCCTGGAGCGCCTCCTCGGGCCCATGCGGGACCAGCCGGCGCTGCGGTCCGCGGAGCGCTGCCGCTTCATCGCCCTGTTCGGGGCGGCCGGCCGCACGCTGGCGCGGAAGGGCCTGCTGGACGAGGCAGAGGCCATGGCCATGCTGGACATGGAGGACCTGCGCAGCGCGGAGGCCGGGCCGGCCTTCGCCCTGGCGGTCCACGCGCGCTTCTCGAGACTGGCCGCCGGCATCGGGCGCGCTCCCCGGTGGTCCCCCCTCGTCTCGCGCGCGGTCGCCTTCGTGCGGGAGAACTACGGGAAGCCGATGAGCCTGGAATCCACGGCCTGGTCCCTGGGCATCTCCCCCAACCGGCTGTCCCGGCTTTTCGGGGAGGAGATGGGAAAGGGCTTCTCGGACTACCTGATCGAGTACCGCATCGACCGGGCCAAGGAACTCCTGGTGGTTCCCGGCGCCAGCATCAAGCATGTGAGCTTCTCCTGCGGCTATCCCGACCCCAACTACTTCTCGCGCCTGTTCAAGAAGGTGACCGGACTCACCCCCACCACCTTCATCAGCGGATCTCCGGAGGCCCCCGATGGGAATGGATGAGTCTCCGCGCCGCGCGCCGTTCCCCCTGGCACGCTGGCTGATCCTGGCGCTGGCTGCCGTGCTGCTGTTCGCGGGCTGCCGGTCCAGGCAGCGGCGAGCCAGGCCCGGCCAGGCCCCCGTCATCGGGTTCTCCATGGACTCGCTGGTCGTGGAACGCTGGCGGCGGGACATCGAGATCTTCACCCGGTCGGCCAAGGACATGGGGGCCGAGGTCCTGCTCGAAGTGGCGGACCAGGATCCGGTGGTCCAGGAGCGGCAGGTCCGGGATCTCCTCGACAAGGGCATCGACGTGCTGGTGATCGTGCCCAACGACTCGGAGAAGCTCAGCGCGGTGGTCGCCGAGGCCCGGCGGGAGGGCGTTCCGGTGCTGAGCTACGACCGCCTCGTGCGGAAGGCCGGCGTGGACCTCTACGTGTCCTTCGACAACGAGAAGGTGGGAAGCCTCATGGCCGAGGCGGTCTCCCAGGCCGTCCCTTCCGGAGGCTACGTCGTCATCAACGGGGCCCGCAGCGACCACAACGCGGTCATGCTCAACCGGGGCATCCACAAGGTCCTGGACCCGCGCATCGCCTCCGGGAGGGTCCGGCTCCTGGGAGAGATCTGGCCGGACGCCTGGGACAGCGACAGGGCCAGGACCGGCCTCGAGGCGATCCTCGCCTCGGACCGCGGGGTCGACGCCGTGATCGCCGGCAACGACATGCTGGCCGACGCCGCCATCCGGGTCCTCTCCGAGAACCGCCTCATGGGCAAGGTCAAGGTGGCCGGACAGGACGCGGACCTGGCCGCCTGCCAGAGGATCGCCGAGGGCTCCCAGCATGCCACCGTGTACAAGCCCATCGACCGGCTGGCGCTCAAGGCGGCGGGGTTCGCCGTCATGCTCGCGAAGGGCGAGGCCATCAGGACCGAGGCCACCCTCGACGACGGCACGGAGAAGGTGCCCTGCGTGTGGCTCGAGCCCATCCTCGTCACCAAGGAGCTCCTCAAGCCGACGGTGATCAAGGACGGTTTCCACGCCGAGGCCGAGGTGTTCCGGAACGTCCGCCGCTAGGGGCCTCTGGACTTTCCCTCCCCCGTCCCGTGCCCAAAGTGCTATCCGGGGCCTCCGGGGAGGGACGGCGCCCTGAGTGCGGTCGTTCGCGGGATCTTTCCTGATGTGGCCCGCCCCGGCGGGCGTGAGGATGGCGCTGCAACGGCCCAGCATCCTGCGCGGCCGGTCGGTCGTGCCGATCATTCAGAGGAGGAGTACCCATGAAGTCCGCTCGAGTTCTGTTCTCCGCTGCGCTCCTGTCGGCGTCCGCGTTCGTCTCCCAGGCCGCCGGCCTGCAGGTGGGCATCGTGCTGCCCACCAAGGACGAGCCGCGCTGGATCCAGGATCAGACCCGGTTCCAGGACGCGCTCAAGACCGCCGGCTACAAGGTGGAGATCCTGTTCAGCCAGGGCGACTCCGCCAAGGAGCGCTCCAACGTCGAGGCCCTCGTCACCAAGGGCGCCAAGGTCATCATCATCTGTCCCCAGGACGGCGCCGCCGCCGCGGCCGCCGCCAACGAGGCCCGCCGGAACAAGGTCAAGGTCATCTCCTACGACCGCCTGATCCGCGACACCGACGCCGTCGACTACTACGTGACCTTCGATTCCGTCCAGGTGGGCGCCGCCTGGGGCAAGTTCCTGGCCGGCAAGGCCGCGGGCAAGGGCAACAACCTGTACCTCTACGCCGGCGCGGCCTCCGACAACAATGCCTTCCTGTTCTTCGAGGGGGCCTGGAGCGTCCTGCAGCCCAAGATCGCCGACGGCACCTTCGTTGTGCGCAACTCCAGCGAGGCCGTGGCCCTCAAGGGCAAGGCCAAGCTGAGCCGCGACGAGATGGCCAAGATCATCGGCCAGGTGACCACGAACTGGAACTTCAGCGATGCCAAGAACAAAGCTGAGGCCGACCTGACCGCCGCCGGCAAGGAGATGAAGGGGACCGCCTACGTCTGCGCCCCCAACGACGGCACCGCCCGCGCCATCGCGGACGTCTTCGCCGTCGACAAGGACGTCAAGAAGTACTACATCACGGGCCAGGACGCCGAGAAGGCCTCCATCCAGTACATCATCGACGGCAAGCAGTCCATGACCGTGCTCAAGGACGTCCGCACCCTCGTGAACGACGCCATCGCGGCGGCCGTGGCCTACATGAAGGGCAACGCCCCTTCCAAGACCACGACCTACAACAACGGCAAGATCGCGGTGCCCGCCAAGCCGACCGCCATCGTCACCGTCACCAAGGAGAACGTCAAGGCCGCCATCGTCGATTCTGGCTACTACCCCGCCAGCGAGTTCAAGAACCTGAAGTAGGCTGTCCGGTCCTGCACGTTCCGGGCGGGAACGGCCGCGGCGCCGCGGCGTCCGTTCCCGCCCCCGGAGCGGGCGCCGCGCGATTCGAGGAGCCGGAGCTGTCATGAGCACATGCCTGCTGGAGATGAAGGACATCACCAAGACGTTCCCGGGGGTCAAGGCCCTCAGCAACGTCAGCTTCCAGGTGGCGGAGGGCGAGATCCACTGCCTGGTGGGCGAGAACGGGGCGGGGAAGTCGACGCTGATGAAGGTGCTGAGCGGCGTGTACCCGCACGGGACCTATTCGGGCGACATCCTGTTCGACGGGAAGATCCAGCGCTTCCGGAACATCGGCGACAGCGAGAAGGCCGGCGTCGCCATCATCTACCAGGAACTGGCCCTCGTCCCCGAGATGACCGTCTACGAGAACATCCTGCTTGGGCACGAGATCCGGAAGGGCCTGACCATCGACTGGAACGAGACGATCCGGAAGGCCGAGGAGATGCTCCGGAAGGTCGGGCTGGACATCAATTCCGCCACCCAGGTGAAGGACCTGGGGGTCGGCAAGCAGCAGCTCGTGGAGATCGCCAAGGCCCTGAGCCGGCACGTGAAGCTGCTGATCCTGGACGAGCCCACCGCGGCCCTGAACGAGGACGACTGCCAGAACCTGCTGGAGCTGATGCGCGGGCTCAAGCGCGGCGGCGTCACCTGCGTGCTCATCTCCCACAAGCTGAAGGAGGTGATCCAGGTCGCCGACAAGGTGACGGTCCTGCGCGACGGCCAGACGGTCTGCACCCTGGACGCGCGGGCAGGGGAGGTGTCCGAAGGCGTCCTGATCAAGCACATGGTCGGCCGGGAGATCAACGACGTCTTCCCGAAGCGCTTCCACGAACGCTCCGAGGAAGTCGTCTTCGAGGTGAAGGGCTGGGAAGCCAAGGACCTGAAGTCGGGAAGGACCGTCCTGAGGGACATCAACTTCACCGTCAAGAAGGGCGAGATCGTGGGATTCGCCGGGCTGATGGGCTCCGGGCGCACGGAGCTGGCCCGCAGCCTCTTCGGGAACCCGGACGGGTACCGGCTGGCCGGCGAGATGCTCGTCAAGGGCGCCAGGCGCAGCCTGAGGCACCCCCGGGAGGCCATCCGGGCGGGGCTCGCCTACGCCTCCGAGGACCGGAAGGGGAACGGCCTCGTGCTGATCCAGGACGTGAAGCAGAACATCACCCTGGCGAACCTGCGGGCGATCTCGAGCCAGGGCGTGGTGGACGCCAACGCCGAGGTGAAGGTGGCCAACGAATACCGGACCGCCCTCAACATCAAGACGCCCTCCGTCGAGCAGGTGGTGGTCAACCTCAGCGGCGGAAACCAGCAGAAGGTCTCGGTGGCGAAGTGGCTCTTCGTGAAGCCGGACGTGCTGATCCTGGACGAGCCGACCCGGGGCATCGACGTGGGGGCGAAGTACGAGATCTACACCCTCATGAACAAGCTGGTCGAGGAAGGCATGAGCATCGTCATGATCTCCTCCGAGCTGCCGGAGGTGCTGGGCATGAGCGACCGCGTCTACGTCGTCTCCTCCGGGAGGATCGCCGGCGAACTCCCGGTCGCGGAGGCGACCCAGGAAAAGATCATGCGCATGGCCACGAGCTTCTGAGGAGGAACGAACCGTGATCGTCAAGGACTTCCAGAAAGTGATCCGGGCGAACATCCGCGAATACGGGATGTACATCGCCCTGTTCGTCATCATGGCGATCTTCGCGATGCGGACGGAGGGCGTGTTCATCTCCTCCAGGAACATCGCCAACCTGATGAACCAGACGGGCTACATCGCGGTGCTGGCAGTGGGCATGACCCTGGTCATCGTCATCCGCCACATCGATCTTTCCGTGGGCTTCCTGGCGGGGTTCCTGGGCGCCATCGCGGCCATCGCCATGGTGAACTGGGGATGGTCCGTGTACGTCGTGATTCCGGTCGTGCTGGTCCTGGGCGTCGGCGCCGGGCTGGCGACCTCCTTCCTGGTGGCCCAGCTCGGGATCCCCTCCTTCGTCGCGACCCTGGCGGGGTGGCTGATCTACCGCGGGGCCCTGCTGCTCGTGACCCTGAAGACCGGCACGATCATCATCCCGGACGCCTTCTTCAACGCCATCGGCAACGGCTACGTCCCCGATCTCCTGGCCGGCCTGGGCTTCTTCGAGGGCGTGCACAAGCTGACGCTCCTCCTCGGGCTGATCGCCATCGTGTGGTTCAACCTCGGCCAGGTGAGGAGCCGGCGGAACAAGCTCGCCTACGACTTCGACGTGATGCCGATGGACATCTTCGTGCTGAAGCTCCTGTTCGTCTCCGCGGTGATGGCCTGCATCACCTGGGTGCTGGCGGGCTACAACGGCATCTCCTGGACCCTCGTCATCGTGCTCGCCGTGGTCGCGGTCGCCGACTTCGTGGCCTCGAAGACCGTGCTCGGCCGGCACATCTACGCGGTCGGCGGGAACCCCGAGGCGGCGGAACTGAGCGGCATCAGCGTGAAGAAGATCACCTACGTGGTCTTCGCCTCCATGGGCTTCCTGACCGCCCTCTCCGGCATCCTCTTCGCATCCCGTCTGCAGTCCGCCACGACCACCGCGGGCACCCTCTTCGAGATGGACGCCATCGCCTCGGCCTACATCGGCGGCGTCTCGGCGGCGGGGGGCGTGGGCAAGATCACGGGTTCCCTCGTCGGCGCCCTCGTCTACATGTCCCTGATGAACGGGATGAACCTCCTGGGCACGGACATCTCGCTCCAGTACATCATCCGCGGCGCCGTGCTCGCCGTCGCCGTCATCTTCGACGTGACCACGCGGCGCGGAGGCAAGTAGGGGCGCCCGGCCGGACCTTCCTCCGTCAGGACTATCCCTCCGGACGCAGCCAGGGGAGGTGCCGCCTGGCAAGTTGCCGTGGGCAGGTGCGGATGCGCCGCAGTTGTTCCCAGAGCAGGGCCTGCCTCCTGCGTTCGGGAGGGATGTCCCACTGGTGGCCGAGCCAGTGGTTGAACACCGGGCAGTGAGTGGGCGTGCCCTCCGAGCCTCCGCTGGGGTAGACCGTCATCTCGCCCAGGATCACCCCCTCGGTCGAATCGTAGAGGTCGATGCGGACGAAGTCGATGCCCGCCCCGAGGCGCCCGGCGATCTCCAGCATCTCCGGCAGGCGGTCCGGCCTCGGAGGGAGCGGATCGGGCAGGCCTTCCTTGTACCGGGTCAGCTCGAAGGGACGCCAGGCATGGTCGAAGAAGACGTTCTGCTGCCTGCGGCGGTAGAGGCAGGAACCGATGCTGATGGCCCGCACTTCCCCGCCGAAGGTGTAGAAGCGGTAGTCCTGCAGCACCCCGCCGCCGGGCGCCTCCAGCATCGCCTCGACCACGATGCGGGGCTTGATCTTCTGGTAGGCCCATTCGCGCCTGCGGTGGCGCATGGCCAGCCACGCGCGGCACTGCCGGACGGCTCCAGCCCGGTCCAGCTGGAAGGAGGATGCGGCGGCCTTGTCGAGCAGGCGTCCATCGGGCCGGACGAGGGCGCGGCCGTCCCGGAAGTGGTACAGCCCGCCGTCGAAGCCGAGGATGTTCCATCCGCAGCCGTGGTTGGCCTTGATGAGGTAGCGGGCCGGGAAGGAATCGAAGGGGAGGGATTCCGGATGGTCCGTCTCGTGCAGCAGCGGGGCGGTCCGCACGCCGCGCGCCCCGGCGTAGGCACGCACCGACCACTTGTCCTGGATCTCGATGAAGAGGGGGTTGTGGTCGAAGCGCATGCGCCAGCGGACCTTGGCGGCGAACTCCAGGGAATCCGGGACGAACCAGGGGTGGGCGCGGTGCATGAAAAGCCGACATGTATTGAATGGTTCACGCATTCCCGGATCTCCGCCCCGCGGAAACGCGACGAGCCGTTTCCCCAGGGGCCATGTCCATCTTCAGGGTTGACAGAACGATCCCCAAGAAGAATATTCCTCTGGCATCCCCGCTGTTCCGGACGCGTGCAGGGCAGGGTGTGGATGTAGACTTCATCACGGGGTGATGTCCATGATGCCCAGAGGCTTGATGCTTTGTTCCTTGCTCGTCCTGTGGGCTCCGGGAACCCTGGTTTCGGCCCCCCCTCCCGCCCGGCTGAGCGTGCAGGTCCAGAACGGTCAGCTCCGAGCCACCCCCGCCTTCCTCGGGAAGATCGTGGGGACGGTGGCCTACGGAGCCCAGGTGACGGCGCTCCAGTCGAAGGGGGACTGGACGCAGGTGAAGACGTCCTCCGGCCAGCAAGGCTGGATGCACAAGTCCGCCCTGACCACCCGGAAGATCTCCATGAGCTCGGGTGCCTCGGCCGCCAGGACGGGCGCTTCCAGCGGGGAACTGGCCCTGGCCGGCAAGGGGTTCAACGCCGACGTGGAACGGGAGTTCAAGGCCAGGAACAAGGCCCTGAACTTCGCCGCCGTGGACCGGATGGAGGCGGTCAGGATCCCGGTGAAGGAGATGTCGGCCTTCCTCCAGGCGGGTGCCGTGAAGCCCGGGGAAGGAGGTGCGCGATGAGGATGCGCACGGCGGGAATCCTCGCGGGCCTCGCCCTGGTCCTCGCCGGGTGCGCCGAGGTGACCAAGATCGGGACCAGCGTGGGGGTCGCCACCGGCAGGATCACCGAGGAGCAGAAGCAGGCCCTCGACCTGTCTTCCGAGAAGGCCTCCGAACAGATCACGCCGGAGCAGGAGTACTACATCGGCCGTTCCGTGGCCGCCACGATCCTGGCGTCCTACAAGTCCTTCGACCAGGAAGCCGCCACGCGCTACGTGAATGTCCTGGGACAGACCCTCGCCCTGGCCTCGAAGAAGCCCGAGACGTTCGGGGGCTACCACTTCGGCATCCTGGACACCGACGAGATCAACGCCTTCGCGGCGCCGGGGGGGCTGATCCTGGTCTCCAGGGGCCTGCTCCGCTGCTGCCGCAGCGAAGACGCCCTGGCCGCGGTCCTGGCCCACGAGGTGGGCCATGTGGAGCGCGAGCACGGCCTCGGCGCCATCGAGAAGAGCCGCAGGACGGCCTTCGTGACCACCCTGGCAGTCACGGCAGGCAAGAGCCTGGGCAAGGCGGACCTGGCCGATCTCACGAAGGCCTTCGAGGGCACCATCGGCGACATCACCAGCACCCTGGTGAATTCCGGCTACTCCCGCCAGGCGGAGTTCGAGGCGGACGCCGCCTCGGTCCGGATCCTGCGCAGCGTCGGCTACGACCCCGAGGGGCTGGTGGACATGCTCGAGCAGATGGAGAAGGCGATGAAGCCCGGAAGCCGGGGCTTCGGAGCCACGCACCCCGCGCCCAGGGACCGCATCGACGCCGTGCGGAAGCTCATCGGGGCCCCGGCGCCCCTTGAGGAACCGTCGGCCCGCAGACAGCGCTTCGCGGCGGCGCTCGGCCGGATCTGAGCATGTGGAAGAAGGTCCGGCACGGGCTGCTGGTGGGGGCCGGGGCGGCCGGGGTGGCCCTGGCGCTCCACCTCGGCGGCGCCCTGGGGGCCTGGGAGGACGCCACCTGGATGATCCGGGTGCGCCGCATGGCCAGCCCCTCGCCCGCCACGGCCCGGATCAAGCTGATCCTGGTGGACCAGCCCAGCCTCGACTGGGGCCGCAGGGAGAACCAGTGGTCCTGGCCCTGGCCCCACGAGGTGCTGGGGGCCGTCCTGGACTTCTGCCGGCGGGGCGGAGCCAAGGCCGTGGCCTTCGATGTGATGTACACCGAGCCCTCCCTCTACGGGGTGGACGACGACCGGGTGTTCGGCGAAGCCATCCGTCGGGGTGCGCCCTTCGTCGCCGCGGTCCTGGCCGGCGGGGACCAGGGGGAGACGACCCGCTGGCCCGAGGGGGAGGGCCCAAGCCCCCCGGCGGTCGAAGGACTGGAGCGCTGGCGCTCGAGGGCACCTGCCTCGCGCGCCGTCTTCCCGGTCCAGGACGTGGCGGCGGGCGCCGCGATGTTCGGGAACGTCCGGGGCCTGCCCGATCCCGACGGGGTCTACCGGCGCGGTCTCGTCTTCCAGGAGTTCGACGGCCGCGTCGTGCCCTCCCTGGGGATCGCCGCCTACCTCGCCGGCCGCCGGGCTCCTTCCCGCCTCGAGCTGGAGCCCGGCGGGCTCCGGGTGGACGGCGCGCGGATCCCGCTCGACGGCCGGGGCCGGACGCTTCTCCGATTCTGCGGGCCTTCAGGGACCCACCAGGCCTACAGCGCGGCCGGGATCGTCCAGTCGGAGCTCGCTCTGCGCGAGGGGGGCACTCCCCGGATCGACCCCCAGGCCCTGAAGGACTGCTATGTCTTTTTCGGCTACAGCGCGCCGGGCCTCTACGACCTCCAGCCGACCCCCGTCGGCGACAAGTACCCCGGCGTGGAGGTCCACGCGACCATGCTGGACAACCTCCTTGCCGGCTCCTTCCTGCGGGACGCGCCGGGAGTCCTCGTGGCCGCAGGGCTGCTGGTCCTGAGCGCGCTGGCCGGGATCGCCGGAATCCTCAGCCGCAGGCCCTGGCAGAGCGTGCTGGGATTCCTGGTCTTCCCCGTGGTCCCCTTCGGGCTCGGCTTCCTCGCCTACGCCCACGGCTTCTGGCTGCCCGTGGTGGCGGGCGAGGTGGGCGTCGGCCTGGCCCTGGTGGGCGCGGGTGTCGTGAACTATGCGACGGAAGGGCGCCAGAAGGCCTTCCTGAAGAACGCCTTCCGCTACTACCTCGGGGCGGAGGTCATCGAGCAGATCCTCGCCGATCCCTCGCGCCTCAAGCTGGGGGGCGAGAAGCGCGAGCTGACCATCTTCTTCTCGGACATCGAGAAGTTCTCCAGCTTCTCCGAGCACCTGGACCCACCCGCCCTGACCCTGTTGCTCAACGAGTACCTGTCGGACATGGGCGCCATCATCCAGGAGGAGGGCGGCTACCTCGACAAGTACATCGGCGACGCCATCGTGGCCTTCTGGAACGCTCCCGTGGACCAGGCCGACCACGCCGTCCGCGCCTGCCGCGCGGCGATCCGGTGCGCGCGGAAGCTGGCCGAGAAGCGCCCGGAACTGGAGGCCCGGACGGGGGCCGTCGTGAAGGCGCGCATCGGCATGAATACGGGTCCCGTGGTCGTGGGCAACATGGGCTCGTACGAGCGCTTCAACTACACGATCCTCGGCGATGCCGCCAACCTGGCCTCGCGCCTGGAGGGCGCCAACAAGGTCTTCGGCACCTACGCCATGGTCTCGGAGAGCACCTGGGAGCAAAGCGGCGGGCGGTTCGTCGGCCGAGAACTGGGACGCCTGCGCGTGGTGGGCCGAAAGGCTCCGGTGCGCGTCTTCGAGCTGGCCGGCCTGCCCGGGGAACCGGCGCCCGCCCCTTTCGCCCCGTTCGCGGAGGCCTTGGCCCTCTTCTACGAAGGGCGATTCCAGGAGGCCCTGGAAGGATTCGAACGGATGCCGGAGGACCCGGCATCCAAGACCTATGCCGTCCAGTGCCGGGAGCTGATCCTGCACCCGCCCGCGGAATGGGACGGCGTCCTGAACCTCACCGAGAAATAGGAGACCCATGCACCTGAGGCCCGGCATCGTCATCACCCCCTGGATCGATCCCCGCATCGAGATCCGCGCCTCTCCCCTGCACGGCCGGGGCATGTTCGCGCGGGAGTCCTTCGGCAGCGGCGAGATCGCGCTGATCTGGGGGGGCACGATCTTCTCCGAGAAGGACATCCAGGCAGGGAAGGCGAATCGCCAGTCCATCACCCTCGTGGAGGAGGGCCTCTATCTGGGCGATCCGGCGGGCACCGGGGAGGGCGCGGACTACTACCTGAACCACAGCTGCGACTCGAACCTGTGGATGCTGAACGCCCTCACCCTCGTCACCCGGGACGTCGTCGAGGAGGACGAGGAGCTGACGATCGACTACGCCCTCTGGGAAACGGATCCCCACTGGGTCCTCTCCCCCTGCGCCTGCGGCTCCCCCCGCTGCCGCGGAAAGGTGACGGGCCAGGACTGGCGTCTCGCGGCACTGCAGGAACGCTACGGAGGGCACTTCTCGCCGGTCATCGAACGCTGGATCGGGAATCCGCATGCCGGGCAGGGAGACGAGCGCGCCTGATCCCTGGCCTCGGGATTGGTTCCGCGAAGTCCCCGGGTTCATGAACGTCGGCCTGTTCCGGCGGGGCCGGTCTGGTACAAACTGGACCCATTCCGGAGGAGACCGCCCATGAACCTGGAGGAACTTGTCCGCAAGACCCGCAGCTACCGGCGCTTCCATGAGGACCACGCCATCGGGACGGAGGTCCTGAGGGGCCTGGTGGACCTGGCCCGGCTTTCCGCCTCGGGGCGCAACCTGCAGCCCTTGAAATACTTGCTCTGCAACCAGAGGGCGATGAACGAGCGGATCTTCCCGGAGCTGGCCTGGGCCGGCTACCTCAAGGACTGGCCCGGCCCCGTCCCCGGCGAGCGTCCCTCCGCCTACATCGTCGTCCTGGGGGACCAGCGCATCGCCAAGGACTTCGGCAGCGACCCCGGGATCGCCTGCCAGAGCATCCTCCTGGGCGCCACGAGCCAGGGGCTGGGGGGCTGCCTCATCGGGTCCGTGAAGCGCGAGCGCCTGCGGGAGATCCTCGGCGTCCCGGCCCACCTGGAGATCGTGCTGGTGATCGCCCTCGGGAAGCCGAAGGAGGTCGTGAAGATCGATCCGCTCGGGCCCGAGGGGGACGTCAAGTACTGGCGCGATGCGGAGGGCGTGCACCACGTGCCCAAGCGGACCCTGGAGGAGATCCTCGTCCCGCTGAAGGACTCGCGGGGGACTCCCGCTACGGGAGCTCCTGGAGCTTCAGGAGCTCCTTGAGGGCGGATCCGGGCTTCTTCAGCTCCCGGGACCCGCGGGTGATCTTGCACAGGCTCAGGCCGAGCTCCTTGGCGATCCGCCGCTGGGTTTCCCCCCGGTCCAGGCGCTTCACCAGCTCCCACCGGGCGCTGAGGTCCTTGGCCTCGGAGGGGGTCAGCAGCGCGCAGAGCGCCTCCTCCACGAGGTCAGGGTCGTCGGCGAGGGCGAGGAGTCGGGCGAGTTCGGTGAGGGAGGTCATGAGGCTTCTGCGCGCAGAAACGTACCTGGATTCGGGGGGGCGTGTCAACCCCGCGGCCGGCTGGGCCATACTCATGGGATGCAGGTTCCACTGACGCGATCGATCCGGAGGTTCTCCCGCACGGGCCTCGTCCTCCTCTGCTGGTGCGTGGCTCTGTGGGCCTTCCACCTGGCGCTCGGGGAGGGAGGATTCGGCTGGAGCCGGGGGAAGGCGTGGGCGGGGGCCTTCCTGCTGGCCTTCGGGAGTTCCTGGGCGGGCTGGGCCGTGCGCCAGGCCTGGATCCATCCCCGGCGCCTCAAGCGGGCCGAGGCGCTCTGGGCCGCGGGGGGCTTCGCCTCGGACGTCGTGGATCTCCTGGCCGGCGTGCACCTGGCCACGGGGGAGCTGGGGCACCGGGTCTGGCTCCTGCGCTCCAGGGCCAACCTGGCGCTGGGCTACCGGAATCTTGCCTGGGCGGAGAGCGAGGAGGCGCACCTGGCCAGGGTCCCCTTCTGGCTGCGATGGCTCCTGCGCCTCTACCTCCGGTCCATTCCCGACCGCTCGGAGGCCTTCCTGGACTGGACGGGCCCGCTGTGGATGCGGCTGGTCCCCCACATGCCGAGCCTGCAGTGGCGGCTGGCGATCCACCACCTGAGGCGCGGACGGCCCGGGAGCCGGGAGAAGGCCTGGGAGCTGCTCCTGGCCGCGATGCCGTACGCCACGGAGGATCCCGCCCTCCTGGAGGATCTGATGCTGGCGCTGCTGGGGCGGCTGCAGGAGCGGGACCCGGAGGCGGAGCGCCTCGGCCCCCAGCCCGGAATGCCCGAGTTCCAGGCGGCCTTCGAGCGGGCCCTGGACCTCCTGCTGCACCGCCACGGCTACCCCCGGACCGGCTGGGACCGGGTGGCCCCGGCCATGCACCTCCTCCAGCGCGGCCGCTACGACGAGGTGCTGGCCATCAGCCGGACCCTGCCCCTGGACCGGTCCCCGGAGGCGCTCTGGATCGCCACCGTGGCCGCCCAGAAGGGCCTGGGGGACCTCAACGGGGCCTGGAATTCCGTGGAGCAGGCCCTGGCCCAGGAGCCTGGCTCCTTCAGGCTCTGGATGATGCGGGAGGACCTCGCGCTGGACCTGCGCAAGCATCCCGAGGCCCTGGAGTCCCTGGAGCGCGCCTTCGCCTTGTTCCAGGACGGCGGTCCCATGGAGCAGCTCCGGGAATGGCACACCCGGAGAGCCGAATACGCCTACTGGATCGAAGAGGATCCGGACGAGGCCGGGAAGCACCTGGACTTCCTGCCGGCCGCCCTGGATCCCAGGGGCCAGCCGCCCCTGAGGCTCTTCGTCCTGCTCGACCTGGGACGCTACGACGAAGTCCATCGCGAGGTCGCGCCGCTCCTCGCGCAGCACCCCGGCGACCTGGACCTGCTGCTCGTCCAGGCCGAGAGCCTCGGCGGCATGGAGGCCTGGGACTCCCTGCGGGAACTCCTGGACACCCTGGGCCAGGACGCCCGGGAACGGGCGGAATTCTGGCACCTGCGCGGCCTCTGCCGGTCCCACCAGGACGACCTCCTCGCCGCCCGGGAGGACCTGGAGCGCTGCGCCCGGATGGAACCGGACAACCTGGACTACATGCTGGACGCGGGCCACGCCTGCGCAGACCTCGGGGAGTGGGAGCGCGCCGAGTTCTACTGGCGCCAGGCCCTGCGCCTGGACGAGCGCAGCGAGGAGGCCTTCATCGAACTGGCCGACACCCGCCGCAACCTGCACGACCCCGAGGGCGCCAGGCGGCTCCTCCGGGAGTGCCTGCTCCTGCACCCGGAGAGCGGCTCCGCCCAGATCATGCTGGCGGAGCTGGAGGCGAACTGACCGACGGCGCCGACTCCGCGTCCAGGATGATCCGGATCACCTCCTCCGCCACCCGCAGGCCGAAGAGGGCGGGCATGTAGGAGAGAGTGCCCAGGGGCGTCCGCTTGCGCCCCGGCCCGTCGTGGGCCTCCACGTCGACGGGATCCGGCAGGAGGTCGTTCCGGCAGGGTTCCAGGGAGTACACGCAGCGGACCCCGCTTCTGACGCCCCGCCGCTTGAGGCGCTTGCGCATGATGGCGGCCAGCGGGCAGACGTCGGTCTCCGAGAGGTCCCCCACGAGGATGCGGCTGCCGTCACGCCGCCCTCCGGCCCCCATGCTCGAGACCACCGGGAGTCCCCGCTCGCGGGCGGCCTGGATCAGCCCCGCCTTGGCGTTCACGGAGTCGATGGCGTCCACCACGACGTCCAGCGGAGGCTCCAGCAGTTCCGCGACCGAGTCGCCGTTGAGGAAGGCCCGGCGGACATCGAGGTCGCACTCGGGATTGATGTCGCGCACCCGCTCGGCCGCGACCTCGGCCTTGGGCCGGCCGAGGGTCGAGCGCAGCGCGAGGATCTGGCGGTTCAGGTTCGAGGCGTTCACGACATCATGGTCGATCAGTCTCAGGTGTCCCACCCCGGCCCTGGCCAGGGCCTCCACGGCGAAGGCCCCCACGCCCCCGAGCCCGCAGACCACCACGCGGGAGGCACGCAGGCGCGCGAGGCCCTCCGCGCCGATCAGTTGTTCCGTGCGTGCGAACCATCTCATGGTCTACGAGTGTGTTCGAAGAGCCCCCGCGGGGGAACCCCCAAGGGGCCAGGGCAGGCAAGTGGTCTATGGGAGTCTGTTCTGAAGGCGATTTTCCCATCTCTCGTCTTCCGGGATCCGAAATCGCATACCGGCTCCGGTATTGGATCCGTTCCGGAACGGCCTTTTCCTATACTTTCCGAAGACCCGGGAGATCCCATGTCCTACCTCGACGTTGCCTTGACCTACTGGCAGCCTGGTCCCGGGCCGGTCGGGGCGTGGCCCCGGGTCGGCGCGCCCGCCAGCCGGTCCCTGGCCAGGAAGCTGAAGTTCAAGAAGATCGACGCCTTCGCGACCAGCACCGCCAGCGGGAACCCCGCGGCGGCGGTCTACCTGGAATCCCTGGAGCATCTCTCGTGCGAGGAGATGCAGAAGATCGCCCGGGACCTGAAGGGCTTCGTCTCCGAAGTGGGCTACGTGACGCGGATCAGCCGGGACACCTTCCGGCTGAAGTACTTCTCCTCCGAGAAGGAGGTCGAGTTCTGCGGCCACACCACCCTGGCCATCGTGAACGACCTCGTCATGAACGACAGCGGGCTCAAGAACCTCCGGGAGATCCATCTCCACACCAACAAGGAAGTCCTGTCCGCGGAGATCTCCCGCGAGGAGCCGCAGATGGTCTACGTCCAGGTTCCCGACCCGGTCTGTTCCGGATGCGGCATCGGCCTGGCGGAGATCTGCGAGGCCCTGCGGCTTCCCAAGAACGCCATCGACCCGGGCCTGAAGATCGGCATCGTGAACGCCGGGAACCAGACGCTCTGCGTGCCCCTCAAGACCCTCCGGCGGACGGTGGACTGCGCCCCCGACTTCGAGGCCCTCCGCCGACTCTGCGACAAGCACGGCCTGGACGCGGTCGTGGTGTTCACCTCCGAGGTGTCGGATCCGGCCAACCGCTACCGCACCCGCGTCTTCGTGGCGCCCCTGGGCTACCTGGAGGATCCCGCCACCGGCTCCGTGAACGCGGCGCTCGGCTACTACCTCTACCGCAGCAGGAAGTGGGACGGGAGCCGCATCCGCATCGAGCAGAACGGGGACCTCGACCATCCGAACATCGTGACCCTGTCCACGAGGCGGGCCTCCGACGGCACGCTCCGCATCGTCTTCGGCGGCGGGGCCATCGTCCGCCTGGAGGGGCAGTACAGCCTCTGACGGGAGCTGCTCAAATGATAGAGGCGGGGACTCCGCCGCCGGAGCGTGCCGTGGAGCAGAAGAAGCGAGGGAACCTTGCGGTCGTCTACCTGAAGCTGCTGGGCAGCGCCCTCTTCTGGGGCGGGACCTACTCGGCAGGGCGCGTCGTGGTGCGCGACGTGGGGCCCTTCACCGCCTCCTTCTTCCGCTTCGCCATCGCCTCCGTCCTGCTGGTGCTGGTCACCTGGCGCATGGAGGGCGGCATCCCGCCGCTGCGCAGGGGGCAGTGGCTCCCGGTGGCCGTGCTGGGGCTCACGGGCGTCTTCGCCTACAACGCCTTCTTCCTGAACGGCATCAAGCTGGTCGAGGCCGGCCGGGCGTCCATGATCGTGGCCAACAATCCCATCCTGATCGCCCTCTTCTCGGCCTGGTTCTTCAAGGAGCGCCTCACGCCGGCGAGGATCGCGGGGATCCTGGTCTCGATCCTCGGGGCCATGGTGGTCGTCTCCCGCGGGCACCTGGCCAGCCTCTGGAACGGAGGGGTGGGGCGCGGCGAGCTGCTGATCCTGGGCTGCGTGGCGAGCTGGGCCACCTACTCCCTCGTTGGCAAGGTGCTCATGAAGGACCTCAAGCCCCTTCCTTCGGTGATGTATTCGGTGCTCGTGGGCACCGCGGCGCTCGCCGTGCCGGCGTTCAGGGAGGGCGCCGCCGTCCAGTGTCTCGCGTTCACGCCGAAGGACTGGCTCTGCCTCGCCTACCTCGGCGTCTTCGGCACCGTCTTCGGCTTCGTCTGGTTCTACGAGGGCATCCAGCGGATCGGCGCCACCCGCGCAGGCCTCTTCATCAACTTCGTCCCCCTCTGCGCGGTGATCATCGCCCATTTCACCCTCGGGGAAGTCTTGAGTGCCTCCCTGCTGACGGGCGCCGCCCTGGTGACCGCCGGCGTCTGGCTGACGAACCGGGCGCCCAGGACGGGGCGGGCGGCCTCCTGATGAAGAAGGCCGAGCGGCTGAACTGGATCGTCATGACCCTCAAGCAGCGGGGCCGGATGACGGTCAGGCAGCTTGCCGAGTACATGGAAGTCTCCGAACGCACCATCTACCGGGACATGACTGCCCTCGGGGAGATCCAGGTGCCCCTTGCCGTGCGCGAAGGGAGCGGAGGCGGCTACGAGATCGACTCGGCCTACTTCCTTCCGGTCCTGCGGCTCAACGACCGCGAGATCCTGGTGCTCCTCCTGCTGCTCAAGTTCGCCGGGAAGCTCCACCTGGAGGACTACCGGGCGGACATCCGCACCCTGGGGCACAAGCTGCTGGAAGTCTCCCGGGAGGACCCCGGCCGCCTCCGGGAGGCCATGGCCCACATCCGCTTCGGCCGGGACGCCATCGTCCGCGAGACCTGCCCGGAGGGCGTCTTCTCCCGGGTCGTCGAAGCCTTCCTGCGGATGCGCCGCCTGCGCCTGACCTGCTTCAAGCCGCTCCGGGGGGAGGCGACCGAGCGCACCGTGACTCCCCTCGAGCTTCTCTACGCCGACGGGTGCTGGTATCTCCGGGCCTTCTGCCATGCCCGCCTCGAGCGGAGGACGTTCCGCCTGGACCGGGGGCATCTGCGCCGGCGTGGACCTCATGGCGCGGGCGGGCATCCTGGCCGGGCGGCGGTTCACCGGCTACTACGAGCCCGGGAAGACCTACGGCCACCTCCCTGAGGACGGGATCCTCACCTACCGGAACCTGGAGGTGGACGGTCCCCTGGTCACCGCCTCCTACCACGCCTACCTGGAGTTCGCCCTTGTCCTTGGGCTGAAGACCGGCGTGGTGCGGGAGGACGAGATCCAGGGCTACGTGGACTGGTTCAAGAAACCCTTCCGGCTGGATCCGGACGGCTCCTGCTGAACACCTTCCGGCGGAAGAGCAGGAGCAGGACCAGGACCGCGGCGACGACCAGGACTCCCGTGACGACCGGGAGGAGGACGGCGAGCGCCGAAGTGAGGACCGCGCCCAGCAGCTCGCCCGTGGCCACCAGGAAGTTGCCCATGCCGCCCGACAGGAGCGTGGACTTGCCCCGGAGCAGCACGGTGGCCCCCTGGACGACGGAAGCGGGGAGGCCCCCCGCGATGACCGCCAGCGTCCAGCGCAGCCACGGCGCGAGATCGGGGATGAGGGCCCCCGTGATGAGCGTGCCGGCGATGACCGCGGCGGGCGTGGCGATCGCGTCCAGGGCGTGGTCGAGCCAGGCGATGTAGTAGGCGCCGATCTCCAGCGCCGTGGCGGTGGCGAAGGCGACGAGGGCGGGGTAGGTGCCCATCCAGGCCAGGTTCTCCGCCAGGCGGACCTGGCCGGTCAGCGCCAAGACGCTCGCGGCCAGCAGGGGCACGAAGATCCGGAAGCCGCAGGCGGCGCTGAGCCCGATGCCCAGGAACACGGCGACGACGTCCTGCATCATCCGGGCCTCTCCCCGGACGGGGCTGCCGGGGCCATGAGTCTCCCGAACAGGCGCCTGGCGTTCCCGTAGGCGGATTCCGCCAGGACCTCCTCCCCGCTCCCCCGCAGCCGCGCGGCGGCCTCGGCCACCAGCCGGATGTTGGCGGGCTCGTTGAGGCGTCCCTCCCGGTACTCCGGGAGGTGCCGGGGCGGGATGTCGGGGGAGTCCGTCTCGAAGAGGAGGCGGTCCAGGAAGACGGCCTGCAGGGCCCTGGCCGCGCGCTTGTTGGCCGGGTTCGCCAGGGAGCAGGAGAACGAGAGGTGGAGTCCCAGGTGCTGGAGCTCCATGGCCATCTCGGGAGAGCCGGAGAAGGAGTGGACCGCCGCGCCGGCCTCCGGGAGGCCGGTCTCCCGGAGGAGGGCCAGCAGCCGGTCCCAGGCCTTGCGGCAGTGGATCGACAGGGGCCGGTCCAGCGCCCTGGCCAGCTCGAGCTGCCACCGGAAGGCGTCCTCCTGCCGTTCGCGGTCGAAGCTCTCCACCGCGAAGTCGAGGCCGCATTCGCCGATGCCGACGGGATGATCCTTCGCGAGGCGGGCCAGGGTTTCGAACCAGCCGGGGCTGGCGTCCTGGACGAACCAGGGGTGGAGCCCGAGCATGGGGACCACGCAGGGGCGGCGCTTCGCGAGCGCCAGGACCGCCGGCCAGTCGGACTCCTCCGTGCCGCAGGCGACCATGTGCGTGAGCCCCGCGTCGAGCGCGCGCCCGATCACCGCGTCCAGGGCCGGGCCGAAGCGCTTGTCGTGGAGATGCGTGTGAGTGTCGAAATAGACGGAGTTCACGACCCCAAGTATCCGGCGGGCGGACGGACGTGGGGAGGCTTTTCGGGCTCTGGACGGAGATTCTCGTCTCCGGTGTGGATAGTGGAGTATAAATATTATTTATAAAGACAGTTATCGCAAAACTCGTGGTCCCGGATTTTTTTCTCCTCCGCTTGACGGGGATCAAGGCCCGGGTCGTCCCGCCGTCCCAGACTCATGGGTATCGAGGAGGATCCCATGGAACGCCAGATCATCAGGATCGACGAGGAGAAGTGCGACGGCTGCGGGCTCTGCGCCAAGGGGTGCCCCGAGGGCGCGCTCCAGGTGATCGACGGGAAGGCCAGGCTGGTCTCGGAGATCACCTGCGACGGCCTCGGGGCCTGCGTCGGGGACTGCCCGCGGGGGGCCATCACCGTCGAGACCCGGGAAGCCGCGCCCTACGACGAGCGCCTGACCCTGGACAACCTCATCCCCCAGGGGCCCAACACCCTCAAGGCGCACCTCAGGCACCTCCACGAGCACGGCCAGACCACCTACCTCCAGCAGGCCCTTGCCTGCCTCCAGGAACGCCACATCCCCCTCCCCGACTTCAAGGAGAACGCCATGCACCAGGGCTGCCCGGGATCCGCTCCCCGCGACCTCTCCCGCGGCCAGGCCGCGCCCGCGACCCGGGAAGGCCTCGTCAGCCAGCTTACGCAGTGGCCCGTCCAGCTGCACCTCGTCTCGCCCATGAATCCCGTCTTCGAGCGGGCGGACCTGCTCATCGCGGCCGACTGCACGGCCTTCGCCCTGGCGGACTTCAACCAGAAGTGGCTGCCCGGCCGGAAGCTCGTCATCGCCTGCCCCAAGCTGGACCAGAACCAGGCGGTCTACCTCGACAAGCTCACCGCCCTCATCGACGAGGCCAAGGTCAACACGATCACCGTGATGATCATGGAGGTTCCCTGCTGCGGCGGCCTGTTGCGCCTGGCCCAGTCGGCGGTCGCCCGGGCCTCCCGCAAGGTGCCCATCAAGGTCGTCGTGGTGGGCATCGACGGCGGGATCCGCCAGGAGGACTGGGTCTAGGAATTTCCCCGCACCACCTCGATCTCGCCGGGGATCCGGGGCAGGAACTTCCCGAGGCGCCGGGCGCCGTGCTCCGTCAGCAGGTGGTTCTCGCCGAGGCGGATGCCCCCGAAGTTCCGGTAGGGCTCCAGGCGCGGATAGTCGATGAAGGCCGCATGCCGCTGCTCGGCACGCCACCGGTCCATGAGCCCGGGCATGAAGTAGAGCCCCGGTTCCAGCGCGAAGACGAACCCCGGCTGCATCTCCCGGACGAGGCGCTGGGGCAGGGGCCCCGCCAGGGCGCTTCCGGGCATGCCCGCGCGGGCGGCCCCCGGCTCGCCGGCATCGCCCATGTCGTGGACGTCCATCCCCAGCATGTGCCCCAGGCCGTGGGGGAAGAAGAGGGCCAGGGCGCCCGCGGATACGGCGTCCTCCGCGCCGCCCTTCATCAGGCCCAGGGCGCGCAGTCCTTCCGCCAGGGCCCTGCAGGCCGCCAGGTGCGCCTCCTGGAACCACGCCCCCGGCCGCAGCGCCGCGGCGGCGGCCTGGAGGGCGGCCAGCACGACCTGGTAGACCTCCTTCTGGCGGGCCGAGAAGGTCCGGTTCACGGGGAAGGCGCTGGAGAGATGGCCCGCGTAGTGCCCGGGCGTCTCGGCGCCGGCGGCCAGCAGGAACATGCGACCGTTCTCGAGCACCAGGTCCCGAGGCCGGTCGTGGAGGAACTCGCCCCGTACTGTGGCGACCAGGGGGCAGGCGAGGCCTCCCCCCGAGGCCAGGGCGACCTCGGCCACGCGGGCGGCGATCTCCGCCTCCCTCAGGCCGGGCCGCGCCATGCGCATGGCCGCCATGTGCATGTCCACGGAGAGGTCGACCGCCCGCTCGATCTCCTCGATCTCCTCCGGGCTCTTGAGGGCCCGCTGCTCCGCGATGGCCTGGACGAGGTCCACGGAGGCCGCCAGGAGCTGATGGTCGGGGTGGCAGCCGAACAGGAGGAAGAGTCTCAGCCGGTGCTGCGGGCAGCGGGGGGGGAGGAACCGGATCGTCCGGCCCAGCGCCATGGCGCGCTGCAGGTCGTCCGCGAGCCTCGCCCCGGGGGCCGCGTTCCCGATGCCGGCCCGGGAGGCCAGCTCCCCGATCCCGGGGAGCGGCCCGGACCAGGCGATGGATTCGAACGGGGGCTCGTCGCCGTAGAGCGTCGCGGAGCCTTCGTCGAGGTCCATGAGCAGGGAGAACCCCGGGCGGTCCACGCCCGTGAAGTAGAGGAAGGTGCTGTCCTGCCGGAAGGAGGGAGTGCCCTCGTCCTCCTCGCCGCCCAGGAAGAGCGCGAGGCCGTTCCCGAGCCTCGCCCGGAGGCGGTTCCGCCGTTCCTCGTGGACGTTCGGTGCGGGCATGGAGGTGTTCCCCGGAGGGCCTGCAAGGAGGGCCCTGCTGTCATGGTAACCTCGGGCATGTCCAAGCTGCCCGCCTACGAACGAGATCCCTATCTCACCGAGCTCGACGCCACCGTGGAGGCCACCGGCGAGGACGAAGGCGGGTGCTACGCGGTCCTCAGCGACACCATCCTCTTCCCCGAGGGCGGCGGCCAGCCCGCGGACCGCGGCCTCCTGGACGGCCTCGAGGTGCGGGACGTGCAGAAGAAGGCGGGCGAAGTGCGCCACTACCTCCCGGCGCCCGCGCGATGTGGCGGCGCGAGGGTGAGGCTGGACTGGGGCCGGCGCTTCGACCACATGCAGCAGCACACGGGCCAGCACGTGCTGACCGCCGTGGCCCACGAGCAGTTCGGCTGGGAGACGACGGCCTTCCATCTCGGGGACGAGCGGTGCGACATCGAGCTGGCCGTCGGCAGCCTCGGCCGGCGGGACCTGGATCGGCTGGAGGAGGCCGTGGCCGTGGTGATCCGCTCGGCCCGGCCCGTCCGGACCTTCCGGGTGAGCCAGGAGGCCTACGGCGCCATGAAGGTGCGCTCCCGCGGGCTGCCGGAGGGCCACACTGGGGATGTGCGCCTGGTGGAGATCCAGGACCTGGATCTCAACACCTGCGGGGGAACCCACCTGCGGAACACCGCCGAGATGGAATGCCTCAAGCTCCTGGGCACCGAGCCCGTCCGCGGAGGGACGCGGCTCTTCTTCGTGGCGGGGACCCGGGCCCGGGGACGGATGGACGCCCACGAGAAGCGCGCCGCGGCCCTCCGGACCCTCCTGGGGGCTCCCGACGAGGAGCTGGTCTCCGCCGTCGAGATGAAGCTGGGGCAGCTCCGAGCCGCCGAGAAGCGCCTCCGCGCGCTGGAGGAGGAGCTGGCGGCCTCCCTGGTGGAAGCCCTCGCCTCCAGTCCCAGGCGGCTCGTGGAGCGGCATTTCGACGGCCGGGACGCGGGCTTCCTGCAGAAAGCCGCCCGCCAGCTCGTGGCCGCGGCTCCCGGCAAGGCCGTCTTCCTGACCTCCACCCTCGAGGGCGCGCACTTCTTCGTGCTCGCTGCGGGCGCGGAGGCCGCCCTCGACACCCCCGCCATGGGGAAGGAGATCGCCGGGCTCCTGGAGGCCAAGGGCGGCGGAGCCAAGGGATTCTTCCAGGGCAAGGCGGGCAGCCTCGAGAGGCGGCCGGAAGCCCTGGCACGTCTGGGCTGCGCCCTGGGCTAGAGAGGGACCGATGCGCCTGATCACCTATGCGTGCGGGGCCGAGCTGGGGGTGGGCGTGATGGTGTCGGGCCGGGAGGACGCCTTCGCGGCCGTGCCGGGCCTGGAGATGCTGGAACTCATCCGCCTGGGGGAGGCGGGCCTCGACCGGGCCCGGGAGGCCCTCGCCGCGGGCGCCTGGCGGGACCTCTCCACCGTGACCTTGCGGGCGCCGATCCCGGAACCCCGGCGCAACATCTTCTGCCTCGGCTGGAACTATGCCGAGCACTCCAGGGAAACCGCCCATCTCCTCGGGAAGGAGCGTCAGCTTCCCGACCGCCCGGTCTTCTTCACCAAGGCCACCACGACGGTGAACGGGCCCCGCGGGGACATCCCCGTGGATCCCTGGGTCTCGGACGAGAACGACTGGGAGGTCGAACTGGGCGTCATCGTAGGCCCCGGGGGGAAGAACATCCCCAGGGAACGAGCCATGGAACACGTCTTCGGCTACACCGTGGTCAACGACGTCTCCGCCCGGGACGTGCAGGGCGCCCACGGGAAGCAGTTCTTCAAGGGCAAGAGCCTCGACGGCTACTGCCCCATGGGCCCCTGGATCGCCACGCGGGACGAGGTGCCCGATCCCCACGACCTCGTCCTCCGGTGCCGGGTGAACGGCGTCCTCAAGCAGGAGGGCAGCACCCGGGACCTCATCTTCGACATCCCGGCCATCCTCGAGTGGCTGTCCCTGGGACTCACCCTGCTGCCGGGCGACATCATCGCCACGGGGACGCCCTCCGGCGTCGGGTTCGCCCGGACCCCTCCGGAGTTCCTCCGGCCCGGGGATGTGGTGGCGTGCGAGGTGGAGGGGATCGGCCTGATCCAGAACCGGATCGTGGCCGTCTGATCCGGCCTGGCCCGAAGATGTGACCGGACTCACGGGCCCGGTCCGGATTATTGGGACAGAATGGCACGGTCCCAGTTGGAGGTTCCATGTACGACATCGAAGGGTCCCTGGATCGGCAGATCCTGCAGATCTCGAAGAACCGACCCACCATCGTGTTCGTGGAACCGAAGGATCCTCGCATCATCGAGGCCGCCTGCTCGCTCACGCGGTTCATCCGGCCGGTGCTGCTGGCGACGGAGGCGGAGATCCGCGAGGTCGTGGCCCGGGAGCTGGCCGGCGTCGACTCCAACCGCATCGACTACGGCCTGTCCGAATGCGTCTTCGTCGACATTCCGTCGCGGCCGGACCTCGTCGGGGAATTCGCCAAGGGCTACGTGGACTTCCAGGCCGGAGCCGGGGAGGCTGTCTCCCTCGAGGAGGCCGCCAGGCTCGTCTCCGACCCGGTCCTGTTCGGCATCTGCGCGGTGAAGTTCGGCCACGCGGACACGGTGGTGGGCGGCGCGGTCCACAGCGACAGGAACTATTCCCGGCCCATGATGCGGATGCTGGCGCGACGGGAGTTCCTGTGCGAGGCCGGCGTCTTCGTGCTGCCCGACGAGCACACGGAAGGCATCTTCCCCCACAACATCGTCGTGTTCGGCGATATCGGAGTGAACGCCAACGTGACCCCCGAGATCCTGGCGCAGACGGCCGTGGGCACCTGCGCCATCGCGCGGGACATCTTCCCGGAGGACGTGCTGCCGGAGATCCGCGGCGCGATCATCTCCTATTCGGACTGGGGCTCCGACGACGGCCCCTCGCCCGCCCTGGTCCGCGCGGCCACGGAGCTGGTGCCGAAATACCTCGAGGAACGGATCAAGAAGGGCGAGCGCTACAAGTCCATCAAGATCCAGGGCGAGGTCAAGATCAACGCCGCCCTCTCCCAGCGCTCGGCCATGTACTACCGGTCCAGGCTGGAGAACTGGCCGGGCCCACCCAACGTGGTCATCTGCCCCAACCTGGACATGGGCAACCTGCTCTACCACCTCTACGCCGTCCGGTTCCCCGCCGCCAAGAAGTTCCCCGTCTTCTTCGCCCTGCACTTCGGCGGCGTGGACCTGGCCATGGACTGCGGCCCCGAGGACATCCGCCTCGCGGTGAAGGCCTGCGCGCTCCGCATGCACAAGTACGGCGAGTGGACCCGGACTCCCAAGGACACCTTCTTCCGGCGCTACCGCGTCCTCGCCCTCAATCCCGGCTCCACCTCCACCAAGCTCTCCATCTTCGAAGGGGACCTGGAGATCATCGCCAGGGAACTGCAGCATTCCGCCGAGGAGCTGAAGCCCTTCGAGGGCCGGCCCATCACCGAGCAGTTCCAGTTCCGCAAGGACGCCATCGAGAAGTTCCTGATCGAGAACGGCTTCACCATGGGCGACATCGACGCGGTCTCGGGCCGCGGCGGCGTGCTCTGGCCCATCTCCCACGGGACCTACACGGTGAACGAGGCCATGGCTGAGGACCTCCGGGCCGGCGTCCAGGGCGACCACGCGTCCAACCTCGGCGGCCTCATCGCCCGGGAACTGGTGGCCGGGTCCGGCAAGCCGGCCTTCATCGTGGATCCCGTCGTGGTGGACGAGACGCCCGAGCGGGTGAAGATCACGGGCATCAAGGCCATCCGTCGCAAGATCATCAGCCACGCCCTGAACCAGATCGCCACGGCCCGCCGCTATGCGGAGGAGAACGAGACCTTCTACGAGAAGCTCAACGTCATCGTCGCCCATCTGGGGGGCGGCATCTCCATCGGCGCCCACAAGCAGGGCCACTACCTCGACGTCAACAACGCCCTGGACGGCGAAGGCCCCTTCACGCCCCAGCGCAGCGGCAGCCTCCCCGTGGGGCAGCTCATCGAGCTCTGCTTCTCGGGCCAGTACACCAAGGCCGAGCTCAAGCAGCTCAACAAGGGCCGGGGCGGCCTCATCGACCTCCTGGGCACCGCCGACCTGCGGGACCTGGAACGGCGCTACAAGGAAGGGGAGCAGGCGGTCGTGGACACGCTGGACGCCATGGCCTACCAGATCTCCAAGTGGATCACCTCCATGATCCCGGCCTTCGACGGGGAGCCCATCGACCAGATCCTCCTGACCGGGGGCGCGGCCCGCTGCAAGGTCGTCGTGGACTACATCAAGACCCACGTCGGCGCCGTAGGCTGCGGCGTGACCGTCTACCCGGGCGAGAACGAGATGGCCGCCCTGGTCAAGGGTGCCCTGCGGGTTCTGTCCGGCAAGGAGAAGGCGAAGGACTACCGTCCCCGCTGAGGCCAGAGGGAAGCCGCGCAGGCCTTCCGGGACCCGCCGGGAGGCCTACGCCAGGGCCAGTCGGAGCGCCCGGGCCAGGCCGGACGGGTTCTCCCACCTCATCGAGTGCCCGGCCGCCGGGACGATGTCCACCCGGATGCCCGCCCCGGGCAGGTCCGAAAGGTTCGGGTGGGGCAGGGAACGCTTGCCGAACAGGACCGACCGCGGCATGGCCAGGGCCGCCAGCTGCGCGCGCCAGGAGGGCGTCCCGCCGAGAAGCCGGGCCTTCGCCTCCCGGTGGATCGCCATGGCGGAGGAGGCGGCCAGGGACCCAGCCCAGATGAAGTTCCCTTCCTCGAGGGCCGCCCAGACCGCAGCCGCGTGCCCGCGGGTGATGTATTCGGCGTCCTGCTGCGCCGCGTCGGCGCGGATGAAGGAGCCCCCGCCGGCGTCCAGGGCCGGCTCCGAGGCGACGAAGCGCCGGACGCGTCCCGGAGCGAGGGTCGCCGCCTCGATGGCGACGGCCCCGCCGCGGACCCAGGGCGGGAGTCGTGGAAGCGCAGGCAGGCGTCGAGCCCGGCGGGAGGCCGGACTCCCGGTCTCGCCCGCCCGGGCGGAGCTGTTCCCTCTCTTCGAGGCCGAGGTGGAGCGGAGCTTCCTCCGGACCCGGACCGTGGCGGACTACGCGCGGCGCCTGGGCTACTCGGAGCGGCCCCTGGCCCGGGCCGGCCGGATCGCCGTCCGCCTGGGCTTCAGCGAGCCCACCAACTTCGCGAAGTTCTTCCGCAAGGGCACGGGCCTGACTCCAGGCACCTTCCGGAAGCGGGAGCCGACCGGTGCCTGAGCGGCATCATTCGTAGCGCTTGCCCGCGACCAGCCGCTCGAAGGCCTTGCCGTTGTAGGACTGCTGGAGGGTCAGTTCCATGAGGGTGGCCTGGTAGACGTCCACGGGCTCGCAGGCCTGCCAGGGGATCCTGGCGCCCTTGGGACGGTTCGCATCCCCGTAGTCCCAGATGGAATGGAGGGCGAAGAGCCTGCCCCCGTGCTCACCCACGTAGAGGAGCACATGGCCGTCCCAGAAGAGCTCCGCGCCCGGCAGGAGGTTCCGGATGGCGGCCGCCCTTCGCCCGTAGTCGAGATCCAGAGGATCGAAGTGCACGTCCGCCGCGTTCCTGACCTGGCGCTGCTGCCCGGAATCCCGCGGCAGCAGGATCCCGCAGGAGGCATAGACATCCTGGAGGAAGGCGGAGCAGTCCTTGCCGAGGCCCAGCCCGCCCCATGCATAGCGCTCGCCGAGGACCTTGAACGCCTGCCGCAGGAGGTTGGCCCGGGTGTAGGGGAGGTAGCCGTCGCGCACGTCCTGGGCGGCCGACACCAGCGCCAGCTTGAAGCGGACGAGGCCGTCCGGTCCCCGGGTGGGCAGGCGGACGATGTAGTTCCCGGTGATGTCCTGGTGGTCCACCGAGGCAGGCACGCGCTCGTCCAGCACCAGGGGGAGCCTCGCGCCCATCTCGAAGGGCAGTTCAGACAGTTCCGGGGAATAGGGATTGAAGCCGAGCCGGATCCCCGAGCCGGTGACCACCAGGAACCGCGGGCTCTCCACGTAGGCGCGGAAGGCCGCGGGATCCGGCTCCAGCGCCACGTTGCCCGCGGACAGCCACCCCGAGTAGTCCCGGCAGCACACGTAGAACCATTGCCCATCCCGGCTCGCGTGCAGGATGGCGACCGGCGTCGCGGGATCGACGGAGTCGCTCTGGAGCTGGTCGATGCAGCGTTCCTCCGCGGAAGTCCCGCAGAAGTCGTCGCTCGGGAAGCGGCGCAGGTTGGCCCGGCGCACGACGTAGCCGAAGCGGACGGGGTTGGCGTCCCCGATGCCTTCGAGGTTCATCCGTCCGAACAAGGCTTCCAGGAAGCCGGGTTCCATGGGCTTGCCGTTCACGTAGATCAGGACGGCGGGATATTCGGGAGGCTCGATGAGCGCCCGGAGCTTTTCTCCGGGAATCGTCGGGCCCATGGCCGCCAGGTCGAAGTAGAACTTCGGAAGCTGGGCCCGGATCCGCGCGTTGAAGGCCGCCACGCCCTGGGCGTCCAGGATCGGGCGGTCGGCCTCGGGGCATTTCCGGATCCAGAATTCGGCGTCGAACATGGCCGGCTGGATGTAGGGGAGGGTGGACCTGAGCGCGCTGGACGGAGCGGGCGTCTGCGCGGAGAGGCCCGCCAGGGCGCACAGGCCCGAGGCCACGGCCGCGCGGGAGATCGGGGAGAGCAGGCGCGCGGCGCGGGAGAGGGAATGAGGGGGCTGGGGCATCCTGCGGCTCCGGAAGACATTCGAGGAACGAATCCTGAACCTATCGCCCTTTCCGGCCCGGGCATTGGACGGAACGGACACGTCTTTCCGCCGGTTCGGATGCAGCCTAACAGTCGAGTCCGGAAAAACCGGAACAGTTCTGATTTAATCTTGACTGATCTGGTCATCTTTTTTGCGGCTGCCTCTGATATGTTGACTAATTCGGTCATATATTATCCACGGAACCCGATCAGGGATTCCGGAACAAGGAGGACACCGTGAATCACATCGCCGTCATCCACAACAACCTGCCGATGCCCGAAGCCACCCACTTCACCCCCCGCTACGGATGCCTTCCCCAGGGAAGCGTCAAGGCCTTCACCGATCTCGCGGGCGAGAGGATCCACTGCAACTCGGGGCACCTCTGGGTGACCTTCGAGGACGACACCCAGGACCACATCCTCGCCTCCGGCGAGAGCGTCGAGGTGCCCAACCAGGGGCGGACCCTCATCAGCGGCCCGGGATGCTACCGGATCTCGAAGGGCATCGACGGCCTGGACCTCGCCGTCGCATCCTGACCCTCCGCGCCGTCGCCCGATGACGCTCCAGGCTCCCCAAGGCCCCTCCCCGGGGCCTTTTCGTCGAGGGTGGACAGCGGGGCTCGCCGAATCCCGGTCCCTTGGCGCGGAATCGTGCTAACAAGGAATCATGACGGGAGGTCGGCGATGGATTTCTCGAGGCGCATGGCGGGACTCCAGGCGGAAATGTCGGAGCGGGGGCTCGATCTGGTCATGTTCGGGCACTGCCCTTCGTTCCAGTACCTGACGGGGATTCCGGCGGACTGGCGGCTGGCCCCGGACCACCGCCCGGAGGGGGACGTCGTCCTCGTTCCGCGGGAGGGCGGCGCCCTCCTGGTCGAGTCCGGGGCCTATCCCGCGGGGGCCTTCAAGGCGGCGCGGACGCTGCGCCTGGAGGAAGCCGGCGGCTGGGAGGCGGCCCTCTCGGACATCGCCTCCGGCCTGGGACGGCTGCCCAGGCGGCTGGGCCTCGGCGCCTACCTGCCCGCCCCGGCCGTGGTTGCGGCGCTCCAGGCCTTCGGGCATCCCGGGACCACGGATGCCTCCCGGCTGCTGGACCGGATGCGGGCGGTGAAGGAGCCGGAGGAGATCGAAGCGTTGCGGGCCGCGGCGCGCCTCACGGACACCGTGATGATGGACGTGGCCCGCTGGCTGCGCGAGGGGGTCACCCAGCGGGAGGTCATGCTGGAGATCGAGCGGCGGGGCAGGCTGGCCGGCGCCAGCCACGTGTCCTTCTCGCCCTGGGCCTGCTTCGTGCGCCCGGGCTCGGCTCCCGTCACCGCCGATGTCACGGGGTATCCTCTGGACGAGGGGCTCTCCGGGCCGGCCGCGATCACCTTCGACGTCGGCTTCGTCCTGGACGGCTACTGTTCCGACTGGGGCCGGAGCCTCCACTGGGGAACGCCGTCGGCCCAGGCCGCGGCGGCCTACGGCGCCCTGCGCCGCGCGGTGGAGGACACCGTGGCCGGGATGGGCGACGGCGCCATGCGCGCCTGCGATGTCTATCCCGCGATCGAGCGGCGCCTGGACGCCCTGGGCTTCGGCGACCAGATGCGCGCGCGGCTTGCGGGGAACCGGGTGATGGGACACCAGATCGGCGTCGAGGTGCACGAGAACCCGTGGCTGCGCCCGGACTTCGACGAGCCGCTGCGCGAGGGCATGGTCCTCTGCGTCGAGCCCAAGCTCTGGAACCCCGGGGAGTACTACCTGCGCCTGGAGGAGATGGTGCTGGTCGGCAGGACCGGGGGAACCTTCCTCACCCAGTTCGACCGGGAGCTGTTCGGAATCTGAGAGGCTTCCTAGATCGGGGCTTCCTCCGGCGCCAAGGCCGGATCGGCATGGCAGATCCTCGTCCGGTTGCGTCCGGACTGCTTGGCTTCGTACAGCGCCCGGTCGGCCCGCTTCAGGGCGGCCTCGAGGTTCGTCTCCTGGGGCCACCATTCGGAGATGCCGATGCTGACGGTCATCCTCCGGGCGGCGCCCGCCCTCCGCAGGCCGGCGACGGCCTCGCGCAGGCGCTCGGCCACCGGCAGCGCGTCCGCGGCCCTGGTCTCGGAGAGCAGCAGGGCGAACTCCTCGCCGCCGATCCGGGCCACCAGATCCTGCTCCCTCACCGTGGCCCTGCACAGGTCGGCGAAAGCCTTCAGGGCGGCGTCCCCGGCCTCGTGCCCCTCCGTGTCGTTGATCTGCTTGAAGTGGTCGAGGTCGAGCATGGCCACGGCCAGCGGATGGCCGTGCCGCTCGGCGCGCCGTATCTCGGCCGCGGACCGGTTGAAGAAGCTGGAACGGTTGGCGAGCCCCGTCAGCGGGTCGGTGGCGGCGATCCGGCGCAGGTGGACCTCCATCTCCTTGCGCTGGGTGATGTCGATGACGATGGTGAGGAGGGCCCTCAAGCCGCCGACCACGGCCTGGGCGGTCACCAGCATCGCCTCCCGGTGGGTCGAGTCCGGAAGCCTCAGGCGGACCTCGGTCTCCCGCGGGGCGGCGTCCACGGCGAGGGGCGCGGCATGCGCGCGGGCCGCCGCGTTGGCCTCCAGGAGCCTGCCGTCTTCCAGGGCCGTGACGACCAGGGGCGCCGGCACGGCCTGGAGCAGGGTCTGGAGGGTCGCGCTGGCCTCCTCGGCCTTCCGGGCCGCGGACCACGCCTGGCGCTGGAGGCGGTTGATCCGGACCTGGGCCAGGACCAGGACCGTGTTGATGGTCGCCAGGGACAGGATCAGGCCCGGATTGATGTCCGACCGGGGGCTGCCCGCGATGAAGGAGCCCAGGGTGGCCGCGCTGCACGAGAGCCCGAGCGCCACCCTCCCCCGGAAGGAGATGGGCAGGGCCAGGTAGAAGACGACGGGCAGCATGCAGATGGCGAACATCGAAAGCTCGGTGTGCGGCCGCACCAGGCCCGCGCTCGCGGCGACGACCGGGAATCCCCAGGCGAGGCAGGCCTTCTCCAGGCGATCCGGGGTGCGGAGCGCGTCGATGCGCGCGAAGCAGAACAGGGAGAGCAGGACGATCGCCGACCGCGAGACCGCCGCGACGGCGAAGTGCGGCTGTCCGAAAAACCGCCAGTCGCTGAGGAAGAAGAGGGCGTTCAGGAGGGCCGCGCACAGGAAGACGAGGCGGAGCTGTCGCCGGAAATCCGGGAGCAGCTGGACCCGGTAGGCCGTCTCCTCCCCTCGGTTCGAGAATTCGCCGCCGGGAGTGAGGGTTGAGATCGGACTGGGGGTCACGGGAACACGCAGGAACGAAGCCGATATGCCTGGGTCGCGCCCTTGCCGCCGGAGAGCGGGGAGGCGGAGCGGAGGAGTCGATGATTCAAGAATCTTGGCAGCTTTTCCCGAGGGGGGCTCCGATGGTCCGTTCATCGGAAGACCCGCCGCGGCGGGGGCGCCTCATCCCGCCCTCAAGGGAATTGGCCGGTCAGCCTGAATTTGCGGGCCTTGGGGACCAGCAGCGCGGGTTTGTCGGTCTGGAGCAGCCATACGCCGGCGTCCACGAACCCCTTCCACACGCTGTAGTTCCCCAGGGAGGCGGCCAGATCCCCGCTGATATCCAGGACGTTCTGCTGGACCTTGATGCCCGCGTCCCGGGCGGCGGCGCAGAAGGCGGCGCGGAATCCGGCATCGGGCAGGTCCTGGCCGAGCTGGACGATCCTGGTCTCCGGCAAGGCCGCGATGATCGTATTCAGCTCGGCGAGGGTCTGCAGCCTCGGCATGAGGAGGAGCTGCGGATCCCTCGCGTGAAGCTGCGAGGCCTGATCCGGCGTGGCGTGCAGCAGGGACACCTCGTAGTAGGCACCGGCCTTGACGGCGTCCGCGACGAGGTCCACGCGGGCCGTCTTCATGTCGACGTAGAGCATGATGCCCAGTTCGCGCGCCAGGGCTTCCGCCTCGGCGAACGTCGGCACCCTCAGCGTCTCAGGGTTGGAGGAGTCGCTTCCCAGGAGCGTCTGGTCCTGGATCTGCGCATAGGTCAGGGAGCTGACATCCGCATCGACGCCGGTCGTCCGGGACAGGCTCTCGTCGTGCATGAGCACGAGGGCCTCGTCCTTCGTCAGGCGGACGTCGACTTCCGCGAAATCTGCGCCCAGCCGGGCCGCCTCGCGGATCGCCGCGAGGGAGTTCTCCGGAAAGCTGGCGTGGGCGCCGCGATGGGCCGCGACGTACACGCCGGTCGAGGCAGGCGCGAGGAGCAGGTCGTGGACCTTGTAAGGTGCTTCGGGCAGGTCGCCCGTGTCCTGTCCGTTGCCCCCGCCTCCTCCGCCCCCGCACGAGGCGAGCAGCAGGGAGAAGAGGCACAGCAGGACGGCGTGTCCGATAGGGCGCATGCAAGAAACGGAGACGGAGCCCGTTTCTTTCGGAAGATCTTCTCTGGTAGATGCCTCAAGTTCCCGTTTTCGATGCATGTGGCTGATAGTACAGCACGATCATGTCTGCATCATGTCTTTTCCCGGAATGGATATCCCCGCGAGGCGAAAGCGGAGTGGAAGGGGCGACGATCCCGCAGCGACACGCCATCCTGGACCGTTCGGCAGATCCGGGCCCAACCCGCCTTGGTCCTCTTCATCCCCGTCATCCCGGTTAATTGATTTTTTTAAGATTTAACGGGGATGAAGGGGACGAGACGGCGTTGTCCAAGTGGAAGATGAGGCTGGTCAGAGTTCCGCGACGAGTTCGATCTCGACCTTGGCGCCCTTGGGCAGCGCCGCCACCTGGACGGTGCTCCGGGCGGGCTTGGCGCCGTCCAGCAGCCGCTCGTAGACCTGGTTGAAGGCCTGGAAGTCCCCGAGGTCCGTCAGGAAGACGGTGGTCTTGATTACCCGGGACCAGTTCGTCCCGGCGGCGCCCAGGATGGCGGAGAGATTCCGGATCACCTGCTCGGTCTGCGCTTCGATGGGACCGGACACGAGGGTGCCGGTGCCGGGCACGAGGGGAATCTGGCCGGAGGTGAACAGCAGGCTGCCCACGATCGTGGCCTGGGCATATGGGCCGATGGCGGCCGGGGCGCTGGAAACGCTGAGGGTCTTCATTCGTTCTCCTGTTCTAGAGACTGCCTTCGAGGTCCTTCGATTCGTGGTAGTAGCGGGGCATCAAGGGATTGATGCAGGCGAGGAGCTTGTATTCCGAGAGGCCGGAGAGCTTGACCAGGTCTTCGCAGGAGATCCGTTCATCCTGCTGCTGGCCGATGACCACGATCTCGTCCCCCAGGGCGATGGGCTCGTCGAGCCCGGCCTTGACGTAGATGTGGTTGGCCGTGGCGCCCATGACCAGGGGATGCCTGCGCCCCTGGATCAGGACCTCGCCGCCCTGGACCAGCTGCGGCGGAAAGCCGTCCGGGTAGCCGATGGCGCCGGTGACCAGGAGGTGCTCGGTGGCGGCCACGTAGGCTTGGTGATAGCCCACGGAATCGCCGGGCCTTAGCCTGCGCACGTTGGAGACCCGGGTCTTCAGGGAAAGCGCGGGCCTCAGGTCGATCTTGCGCTGGCGGAACTCCTCGGTGGACGGGTAGTAGCCGAAGGTGGAGATCCCCGGCCGCACCATGTCCAGGTGCGCCTCCGGGTAGACGAGCAGCCCCGCGCTGGACGCGATGTGGCGGATGCCGAGCGAGATGCCCATCGCGGTCGCGGCGCGATGCACGGAGTGGAAACGCTCCAGTTGCATGGCGTCCAGGGAGCCGTCCTCGGACAGGGAGGTGAATACGCCCTTGATCTGGACGTGGGAAAGGCGGGCCAGGTTCCCGATGTACTCCAGGGCCTCCGCGTGGGGCACGCCCACGCGCCCGAGGCCCGTGTCGATCTTGAGGTGGACCATGGCCTTCTTGCCGAGCCTGGCCGCGGCCGCTTCGAGATGAGCGACGGCCTCGTTGAAGACCGACTGGGTGATATCGTGGGCGACGACGTACTCGGCCTCCTTCCTCGAATAGGGGCCGAAGTTCAGGATGGGACAGCAGACGCCGGCCTGGCGCAGCATGAGGGCCTCCTCGAGCTTCCCCACGCAGAGGCCCGCGGCCCCGGTCTTCTCCAGGAACAGTCCCACCGCCGCCAGCCCGTGGCCGTAGGCGTTGGCCTTGATGACGGGCATGAGCGGACGGTCGCCGACGAGAGCCTTGATCTGGCGGAAATTGTGGGCGATGCAGTCCAGGTCCACCTCGACCCAGGGGCCGGTGATCTCCTCCCGGGTCAACACATTCTCGGAATAGAACTGATTGTTTTGCATTGGAATCAACACCTCCGTGACGATGGGCAATGGTGCATATCGGGTCGCCGTCCGTCTCCTGCGTGAGCATCACGCATGGCGCCGGCTGGCGATGCGGAGCCCCTCATGGGACCTTGTCCCGAGGATTCCGCGAGCATTCCTGGCCTCCCGGCGTTCCCGGGAAAGGATTCCGTCAGTGGGTCAGGATCTTGCTCAGGAACAGCTTGGAACGCTCGTTCGTCGGGTTCGAGAAGAATGCATCGGGCGTGCCCGTCTCGACGACCTGCCCCTCGTCCATGAAGACGACCTTCTGGGCCACTTCCCTGGCGAACCCCATCTCGTGGGTGACGATGATCATGGTCATGCCTTCGACGGCCAGCTTCCGCATCACGTCGAGCACCTCGTTGATCATCTCGGGGTCCAGGGCCGAGGTCGGCTCGTCGAAGAGCATGATCTTCGGGCGCATGGCCAGCCCCCGGGCGATGGCCACCCGCTGCTGCTGGCCCCCGGAAAGCTGGGCCGGATAGGAGTCCGCCTTCTCGCGCATGCCGACCTTGGCCAGGATATCCAGGGAAAGCTCCCTGGCCTCCTTGGGGGACATCCTGCGCACGTGGATCGGCGCGAGCGCGACATTGTCGAGGGCGCTCATGTGGGGATAGAGGTTGAACTGCTGGAAGACGAACCCGATCTCCGCCCGGAGAAGGGTCAGGTTCGTGTCGCTGTGGTGGACCTTGAGGGAATCCACGGTGATCTCGCCCGAGTGGATCGGCTCCAGGCGGTTGACGCAGCGGATGAGCGTGCTCTTCCCCGAGCCGCTCGGGCCGCAGACCACGACGACTTCCCCTGCGTTGACGAACAGGTCGACGTCCTTGAGGACATGCAGGCTTCCATACCATTTGTTGACTTTCGAGAACTCGATCATGCTTCCGGCTCCTTCTCTGGCGTATCGTTCGCTTTCCTGTTCGGGGGGCACACGGTTTTCATGGGCGCGCGCTCATGCGGCATCGCTGGACCTCGGCGTCGTCATAGATGAAGCGCCTCCCCCGTCAGCCGCTTCTCGAACCAGTTCGCCAGGTGGATCAGCGGATAGCAGATGACGAAGTAGAGGATTCCGACCAGGCCGAAGACCATCAGCCCTTCGGGGATGCGCTGCACGGTCAGCCAGCCCGCCCGGGCGACGTCCGTCAGGCCGATGACGGAGACGACCGAGGAATCCTTGATCAGGAGGACGTACTGGCCCACCAGCGGCGGCAGGATGGGACGCATGGCCTGGGGCAGGATGATCAGGCGCATCCGCTGGTACCAGCTCAGGCCGGAGGCCTTGGCGGCTTCGGTCTGTCCGTGGGGGATGGCCATGATGCTGGCCGCGACGATCTCGCTGATGTAGGCGGTCCCGTAGAAGGTGAGGCAGATGACGGAGGCGCTGAACGCCTCGAGCTGGATGCCGAATTCCGGCAGGATGAAGAACACGATGAAGATCTGAACGAGGAACGGAGTCCCCCGCACGATGTCGACGTAGGCGGCCAGCGTGTGCTTGATGAACCGGATCTGGCAGGCGCGGAGGATGCCGAGGCAGAAGCCGAACACCGTGGCTCCGACCAGGCTGGCGCCCGAGACCTGGATGGTGATCCACAATCCCTGGAAGAACACGGGAAGGCTGTCGATCAGGCTTGAGAAGTAGGCATGCAGCATGGTTTACCCTGGAATCAGCGCGAATGGTGAATGAGCCGCTTCTGCGAGAAGGTGGACAGGGCCTTCAGGCAGATGTAGACCAGCCAGTAGAGCAGGGCGGTCATGAGGAAGCCTTCCATGGGCATGATCCGGTCGGAGGCCAGCAGCTGGCCGGCGCGGGTCAGTTCCAGCACGGAGATCAGGGACAGCAGCGAACTGTCCTTCACGAGCACGATCATCTGGCCGAGGAGGGGCGGGATGGTGACCCCGATGGCCTGGGGAAGGATGATCAGCTTCAGGCGCTGGACGAAAGTCAGGCCGCTGGCGATGGCGGCCTCGATCTGGCCCTTGGACACGGACATGATGCCCGCCCGGATGATCTCCGCCATGTAGGCGCCGCAGTTCAGGGAAAGGGCGAGGATGCCGGTCTGCCACTCGCTCACCTGGAGCCCGAGGGTCGGAAGGCCGAAATAGAGGAAGTAGAGCTGGGCGAGCAGCGGCGTGGACCGGATGCTCTCGATGTAGAAGGAGGCCAGGAAGGTTACCCACCGGACGCCCGACAGGCGTCCCACGCAGGCCGCGATCGCGAAGACAAGCGCCAGGACGAGCGACGCGCCGGAGATCCACACCGTGTTCCAGAGTCCGCTGAGATACAACGGCAGGTACTCGAGGATCACTCTGAAGTTGAATGCTTCGATCATAGGAACCCTGGGATGCTTTCAGGAAGTTGCAATTCTCGGATCGCTTCCCCTGCGGGCGGGGCGTATCGGCTGGAGGCGCCGTGCAGGACATGCCCCAGCCGATACGCGCCCATCTGTTTCCGGGAAGGCGACAACGTGGTTTTCTAGTGGCTCTTCTTCCACTCCAGGGACTTCACCCAGTAGTTGATGTTCTTGTCGTACCGGCCGTCCGAGCGGACCCAGTCGAAGAACAGATTGATCCACTGGAGCAGGTGCTGATCCTCCGGCCGGACGGCGAAGGCGAGCGGCTCCTTGCTGAGCAGGCCAGGGATGACCTCGACGCTCTTGGGCGGGAGATCGCCCATGTAGGCAACCAGCGAGCTCTCGTCGAGCAGGCCCACATCCGCGTGCCCGGTCATGACCGCGTTCACTATCAGCGTCCCGGATCCCTTGTAGAGCTTCTTCTGGGCCTTGGGAAGGAAGCGTTCGGCGTTGGTGGCGGTGGTGGAGCCGAGGATGGCGGCGGCCTTGACGTTCGGCTTGTTGCAGTCGGCCAGGGTCTTCAGCTTGGAACCGGTCTTCTTGAAGATCACGCCGCCCGTGTAGTACCAGGGATCCGCGAAGGAGATGCGCAGGGAGCGCTTCAGGTTCGCCGTCATGTCGGCCGCCAGGATGTCGGCCTTCCCGGAGAGGAGCGCCGGGATCAGGCCGTCCCAGTCGTAGTCCAGGAAGACGACCTTCACGCCCATCTCCTCGCCCATCATCCTGGCGAATTCGACGGAACTGCCGGTACGCACGCCGTGCTTGTCGATGAAGCTGAAGGGCGCGCCCGAGGTCTGTACCGCGACCCGCAGTTCACCGCGCTTCACGATCTCCTGGAGCGTGTCCGTCTCCGCGGCCGCGGCGGCGCGGCCGGGCAACAGGCAGAGCGCCATGGCGAGCCCCATCGAAAAGGTCTTGATCTTGTCTAGGTTCATCCGCACGAGATCCTCCTGAGGAAGAAAATTAACGGTTATTGAAAAACATCCACAAGTGCGATATTGAAGTACGGCCTCGATCCACGCATCATTCAACGAGGGCCGTTGCGTCCGTGGACCTGCTTCCATGGCAAGCGTTTCCGGATGGATTCCACTTCATGGAGTGATGTTATTGGTGAAACTAGATATTAAATCGATTATTTTTATTGTTATTATGTGAATATGTTTAAATATCGCGTTTGTCGAGCCGGATCACCTCCTTGATTCATGGACGGGAAGCCCTGGTGTCTCGGGCGCAAACGATATACGCCCACCCAAGAAGGGCGATGCACCAGGCCTTGATGTGGGACGTTCGCTGGAATCGAGCGTTGGGGCTTTCGGGGGCAATCGAATGCCTGCCGCCATGGAGCAGGAAGCATGCCAGGGGTCTCATGCGAGGCTTCCGCCCCGCACGCGTGCCTGATTATTCCCGCCCCTCCGAGATGTGGCCTATCTTCGGAAGAAAGGTGCGAATTCCTGCTCCTGGCCTGGAAGGAGGCATGGAATGTGCGGGAAAGGTAAAAAATGGGTGAATGGGAGTAAAATGACAAATGGGATAAATCCCAAAAAACCCAATAAATGATTTCGGCAACACTGGAAGCGGGTGCGTTGCCTCATGGAAGGCTGTCGGGCGCGGGAACGTCAAGGTTTCCCGAGAGGTTTTGGCATCGACGCCCGCCGGGGTTCCGGGTCTAATGGGTGTGGTTGATGCCGCCCAAATGGCCCATTGATGTGGACAGGGCCCGCGACGTCATGGCCCAGCCCATCCGGAGGGATCCCGTGGTCAAGAAAGTCGCCCTGGTCACCGCCTTCTCGAAATCGGCCGAAGCACATGCCCGGATCCTGAAGCAACTCTTCGGGGACGAGATCGCCCTCTCGTGCCATCCGTACGACCAGGGAGCCGTCACCAGCCCCCTCGATACGGACCTGGCCGTGATCTCCATCTACAACCTCTACGTGATCATGTGCCAGCACATTCCGGCCGACGCCAAGACGGTCATCGTCAAGAACACCATCAGCAACAAGCAGTACGCCAAGATGGCCGGACTGCCGGCAGGATCCTCCGTGCTGCTGGTGAACAACAGCGTCGAGATGGTGATGGACACCCTCTCTCTGTTCCATCAGCTCGGCCTTGGCCACCTGACGTTCATTCCCTACTACCCGGGCATCACGAATGTGCCCCAGGTCGAGATCGCCGTGACGCCCGGCGAGCCGGACTTCATCCCTTCCTTCGTGAAACGCAGTATCGACATCGGCGACCGGGTCATGGACGCCAAGACGATCATCGAGATCGCCACGGGCCTGGGCCTGGACCATCTGCTTCGGGAAGAGCGCTTCGTGGAGTACTTCAAGAGCATCCGGATGAGTCCCGGCAGCGTGACGTCGCTCTTCGACCGCACGAACATCCTGGAAAGCCAGCTCTCGAGCCTCCTGGACGTGCTGGACGACGGAATCCTCATCATCGAGAACACGGGGCTCGTCCACGCCTGCAACCTCAAGGCGCGCGAGGTGCTGCGGAGGGAGGTGGAATTCACGGGGATCCCCGCGGCCGAACTCATTCCGGGCATCCCATTCCACCGGACCCTGGAATTCGGGGAAGAAGTGGACTACACGCTCGTGAAGATCCGCGGGCGGAATGTCTCCGTGAAGGTCGTCCCGGTGGCCACCGGCGAGGAGATCCGGGGCGCGCTGGCGATTGTCGACATCTTCGAGGAGAAGGAGAAGAACCAGCAGCGGCTCCGGTCCCAGCTGCTCGGCAAGGGCCACCGCAGCCGCTATGGCTTCGACGACATCCTCACGAAGGATCTCCGGATGATGGAGATCAAGCATCTTGCCCGGAAGAAGGCGATGAGCGAGGCCTCCGTGCTCATCATCGGGGAGACGGGGACCGGCAAGGAACTCTTCGCGCACGCCATCCACAATGCCTCGCCTCGGAAGGACTGGCAGTTCGTCACGGTCAACTGCGGGGCGCTGCCCGCGAGCCTCCTGGAGAGCGAGCTGTTCGGCTACGAGGAAGGCGCGTTCACGGGCGCGAGGAAGGGCGGGAAGCCGGGACTCTTCGAGTTGGCCCACCGGGGCACTCTGTTCCTCGACGAGATCGGGGAGATGGAGATGAGCCTCCAGACCCGGCTCCTGCGGGTGCTGGAAAGCCGGGAAGTCATGCGCATCGGCGGGGACCGGATGATCAACGTGGACATTCGGATCGTCGCCGCCACCAACAAGGACGTGTGGCTACAGATGGAGGAAGGTGGGTTCCGCAGGGATCTCTACTACCGTCTCAGCGTGCTCCCCATAGAGATCCCGCCGCTCCGGGAACGGCGGGAGGACATCCTGCTGATCCTCGAGCACCTAAAGCGCGCCGGCCGCGCGGAATTCCAGCTCGCTCCCGAGGCGGAGGAAGCCCTGCTCGGCTACTCCTGGCCCGGCAACGTGCGCGAGCTCAAGAACCTCGTGGACTACCTGGCCCACCTGGACAAGGAAACCATCGAGGTGAAGGATCTCGCCCCGGCCCTGAGGGGGCGGTGCCCGGACCGGCCCCCCCGGGACGGCGTCCCCCTCGGGAGCCAGGACACTGCCGCCCCGGCTCCGGACCCGGACGCCTGCCGCTTCATCCTGGGCTGTCTGCACGCCAACCACCTGCGCAGGATCCGGAGCGGGAGACGCACACTCTTCCAGCAGGCCCTGGCGCAGGATCTCTTCCTGACCGAGACGCAGATCCGGCGGCAGCTGGCGCTGATGGAACGCGCGGGTTTGGTAAGGCTGTCCGTCGGCCGGGGAGGAACCACGATCACCCGCGCAGGGATCGAGGCGCTGAAGCGGCTCGAGGAAGGCTAGGCGGTCAGGAGGAGGGCCTCGCCGCCAGGCCGGCCAGCAGCTCGGTGGGCCGCTTTCCGGCCAGCAGCCTGCACTCGCGGATCAGGTGCGACTGGTCCGTGTAGCCGTATTCCCCGGCCAGGTCCGCGAAGTTCAGGTTTCCTTCGGCCCGCTGGATGTGCTCGAACGCCCGCTGGAAGCGGAGGTGGCGGAGGACCCGCTTGGGGGGCAGGCCCACCTGGTCGAGGAACAGCCGGAGCAGCGTCCTGGGGCTCATGCCGAGCTCCTGGGCGACCTCCCTCACGGTCACCTGCCTGTAGCCGCGGTCGATGTGGTCCAGGGCCCGCAGGCAGCGCCGGTCCTGGCAGAGCGGCCTCTCCAGGAGGGGCGCGAGGAGGTCCTCCAGGAGGCGCTGCCTGGAGGCTGGATCCGGGGCCCGGAGCAGGCGTTCGCAGAAGTTGTCCATGTCCTGGCCGAGCAGCCGCCGGATGTTCCCGACGGACCGGTCCAGGAGATCCTTGGCGGAGACGTCGAGCAGCCGCGGCATCCTCCCGGGCCTGAACCGGACGAACACGTAGTCCGCGTCCGGCCAGGGCTGAGCGACGTAGGCGCCCGAACTGGGGCCCCCCACGAAGACCTCGCACGCCGACTCCGAGAGCATGACGCCGAGGGCGAAATAGCAGTCCGCGCCCAGTTCCATGGGCGGGCATTCCGCTTCCTTCCGGGCATCCATGAACCGGAACTTGTCGATCAGGGAGGCATGCGCCACGCTGGGAAGGCGGTCTTTGTGCAACATGGGAGATCGTCGTGCGGGAGGCGTCGGGGTCGCCTCCCATCATCCCCGAAAAGCGCCGCCGGAAGGGCCGCCGCGCGCAGATGTGTCCTCCGTCACCGGCCTCCGGCCAGGCTCGCGCCCGCCTCGGCCACCGCGTGGTCGATGAGCCGGCGCGCCACCGAGAGCCGGTGGGGCAGCGCCGGCAGGCGGTCCGCCGGGAACCAGCGCGCGTCCACGATCTCGCTCTCCTGGCAACGGATCTCGCCGCCCGCGTAGTCGGCCAGGAAGGCGACCATGAGCGAATGCGGGAAGGGCCAGCACTCGCTGCCGAAGTAGCGCAGCCCGCCGACCCGCAGGCCCACCTCCTCGTGGACCTCGCGCCGGACGCATTCCTCCAGCGACTCGGAAGGCTCCACGAAGCCCGCCAGCGCGCTGTAGATGGGCGCCCCGGCCCGCGCGGCGAAGCGCGCCCCCCGGGCGAGCAGCAGCTCGGTCCCCTCGGGGCCCCGCCGCGTCACCAGCACCATCATGGCCGGCGCGAGGCGCGGGTAGTAGATCTCGCCGCAGGCCGGACAGCGGCGGGCCCGGCCCTCGTCGCCCAGTTCCGTGAGGGCGGCGCATGCGCCGCAGTGGCGATGGGTCCGCTCGAACTCGAGCACCTGGACGGCCCGGCCGGCCACCGCCACCTGCTCGTCCGGAAGGCGGTCGAAGAGTGCGCGCAGCGGCTCCAGGGCGAAGCCGGGCGGCATCGTTCCGGTCCGGGGCCTGGCTGTCCAGCAGGGGACCCCGTCCAGGAACCCGATGCACTGCGCGCCGTCCACGGGGACGGGCGGCTCGTCGCCCGCCGGCACGGCGAGGGAGTCCGGAGAACTCGTCCGCGCGGACGTCAGGAGCCGCCCGCCCTCGAACACGAACCAGAGCCTGCCGGGCGGGCACGGGTCCGGCGTGGACCAGAGGGGAGTGAAGGAGGACGGCAGGCGCATCGCATCCAGGAAACCGCAAACGGGGCCGGACGGCAAGAATCCCGCCCCGGATCCTTGGCTTTGCGCGCCCCCGGCGGGTTCCCGCGCGGGGGCGCGCTACAATGGAACCCGTTCGCGTCAGTCTCGCGGCTTTCCGATGACGATGTTTCTTGCAATCCGGCTCTAGATCCCCTGTCCGCCGGCCTTGAAGGTGGCCGGCCGGGCGAGCCTTGCGGAAAACTCAACGCCGCGCGCGGGCCTGGTCCACGAGGCGTGGACAGGCGTCGCTCCGGAGCGTACGGATCGCTTCACTTCATCCACGGAACAACCCATGCGAACAACTTCGCGATCGTCCTCACTGGGGAAGATTCCCCATCTCGTCCCCTATCTTTCCCTGATCATGGTTTCCAACCTGGGCAACTGGATCCAGTCCTTCTCCGAACAGTGGATCGTGCTGCTGCTGTCCGGCCCGGAAGCCGCCCGCTGGGCCGGGCGCCTGAGCCTGGCCTCGGGCTTGGCGCTCCTGGTGTTCCTTCCCTTCGGGGGCATGCTCACGGACCGTTTCGACCACCGGAAGGTGGTGACGCTGGCCCAGGGCAGCCTCGTGCTTTCGGCGCTCTCGATGGGCCTTCTCGCCCGGCATTCCTGCCTCACGCTCCACGGACTGATGGGGTTCGCGGTCTTCGCGGGCGTAGCGGCGGCCGTGTCCATGCCCACCTCCTTCCGGTTCCTCCGCGAGATCGTCCCCGTCGAGCGCATCCCGGAGGCCTATGCCCTGCTGATCTTCCAGTACGACCTGAGCCGCATGGCGGGGCCTTCCCTGGCCGCGCTCCTGATCCCGCTGTTCGGCATCTCCGGCAACTTCTTCCTCAACGCCGCCTCCTTCCTCCCGGGTCTCCTGTGGATGGGGTGGTACATGGCGCGGCACCCGCTTCCCCGTCCGGCCGGGGGAGGCCGCGATGCGGAAGCCAGCTATGACGCGGTGTTTCGCGTCGTCCGGTCCAGCCCCGCCCTGGAGGCCTGCCTGGCGTTGACCGCCTGTTTCGGCCTGTTCGCCTGGAACCACCTGGCCCTCCTGCCGGTCTGCGCCACGCGCTACCTCGGGCTCGGGTCCAGGGGGATGGCTTCCCTGATGACGCTGCTCGGCTTCGGCGCCATCTGGGCCTCCCTGTGGGTGGCCCGCGGGAGGATCGCGAACTACAAACGCTGGATCGGCGCGTGCTTCGCGCTGTACGGAGTTCTGCTGCTCCTGTGGGGGATCTGCCCCGGAATCCATGCGGCCTACGCGCTCTGCGCGTTCATCGGCCCCATCCAGGCCATGATGTGGCTGCTCCTCAACGGCCAGGTCCAGAGGCTCGCCCCGGCGCACCTTTCCGGCCGCATGGCGGCCCTTTTCCTGACCCTGGGCATGGGCCTCATGCCCCTCGGCAACCTCGCGGCCGGGGAAGCGGCCCAGGGCCTCGGGCCGCAGGGACCCCGATGGGTATTGGCCGCCGGCGGATTCCTGCTCCTGGCCGCCGCGGCGCTCTTCCACCTCCATCCCTGGGAGCCGGTTCCTGCCGGGGAAAGATCCCGCGGGACAGGCGTGGAGGAGGCGGTTCCGGACGTCGCCGACGCGGAGCAGGGGTGAGGGGAGCCGGGCACGCGCAGGCGTGGCGATAATCTCAATTCCCACGGATGTTTGAATGAGGGGCGACCTGTCCGTGGGAGGCGCCTGCGGTGCCGTGCCCTCTTCGCCGCAGCCAGGATCGAGGGAGTCGCCTCAACGAAAATTACCCGGGTAATATTGACGTCCAAATAATACCCGGGTAATAATCTAGTGCTTTCGAAAGGAGCCTGGAGCGATGTCGGCCACTTCAACCACGCCCTGCACGGCTTTCGCCGGAGTCCGGCTCGTCGCTGCAGGCCCCCTCCGCGAGGTCGCCCTCGCGGTGAAATCCTGCCTCGAGGGAGATCCGGAGGCCTCTGTCCTGGTTTTCAGCGACGCGACCGGGGAGGTGGTCGATCTGGACCTGCGCGGGACCCCTGTGGAGGTCCAGGCCCGCCTCGATGCCGGCGGCGAGACCCGGGACCCGAAGGGGGACGCGCGGGGACGAGGGCGCCCGAAGCTGGGGGTGGTCCCCCGGGAGGTGACGCTTCTTCCGCGGCACTGGGACTGGCTGGGCGCCCAGCCAGGAGGGGCTTCGGTCACCTTGCGCAGGCTCGTGGAAGAGGCCCGGAAGAACGATCGGTCCAGGGTGGACCGGCGAGCGGCCCAGGAGCGGGCCTACCGGTTCATGTCAGCCATGGCCGGGGACGAGCCCGGCTATGAAGAGGCCCTCAGGGCCATGTATGCCCAGGACCGGAAGCGGTTCGAAGCCAGCACGCAGTCCTGGCCCGAAGATGTCCGCGCGCACGCGTGGCTCCTCGCCGAGGCCGCTTTCCCGCAGGAGACGCCCGATGCCTGAACCCTTCGACCGGAAGGCCGCCTTGCGCGCCTACAAGCAGCGGAGGCCCCGTCCGGGGATCTACGCGGTGAAGCATGTCGAGTCCGGTCGAGCCTGGCCGGACTCGAGCCCGAACCTCGACACGACCAAGAACGGTCTATGGCACCGACTCGACGAGGGACGGCACATGGACAAGACCCTCCAGGCCGAATGGGACCTGTGGGGCCCGGAAGCCTTCGAATACACCATTCTCGAGGTCGTCGAGGAAGACATGAGTCCGTTCCTCCTGAAGGAGACCCTGAAGTCCTTGAAGGCCCAATGGGTGAACCGGCTCGGCACGAGGGGATGAGCCTTCCTTTGCCGGGCGGCGCGGGAGACATCGCTCCCGGGATATCGGATCGAAGGGGCCGGAGGCGTCGACGGCGCCTCTCGCGGCAAAGCCTCCACGAATGCCGCGTTCCGCCCTTCGGGGTCATCCGGATTCCCGTGCCTGCGGGGCTTCCATCCCGGCTTCTCCCAGCTCCCCGGCCAGGGCCGCGATCTGGCCGCGCAGCCAGCGGCTCCCGCCGTCGCTCCTGGCGTGCCTGAGGCGGGAGCGACAGGCATGGCCCGCCGTCCGGAGGCATCTCCCGGTCCTGGTCCTGATCACCCTCGGCGCGCAGGGCGCCGGCATGGGACCGGACGACCGGATGGGCATCCTCTGCGGCCTGCTCGTCCTCGCGCTCTCCACCCTGGTCCTCCGGGAACACCTCAACGGGCTGCAGTGGGCGGGTGGAGTGTTGATCCTGGGGGCCACGCTCGCGGGACAGATCGCGGAATGGAAGCGGACCCTTCCCGGAGCAGCGGAGGAGCCAGGTGCGTGAGGGCCCCGTCAGGGGGTTGACGCTCGCCACTGATATCCAGGGTCTTCTGAAACGGCCCGCCGAATCCACAAGGACCGACCCAGGCGCGCGCCGCCCCACGGCCGACCGGGCCTGACGGGAATGGGCCGCGATTGTCTGGTGCTTGAGAGCGCCCGGTTCCCTGGGTGTTCCCGCTCGGCCGATCGAGCCGCCTGAAGAACCGTCTGCAGCAAGTGAAGAGCTCGAAGGCCAAGCATGTTCCGCCGTTCCTGGGCGGCTTCCGGATCCCCAGGATCGACGCGGCCGCGACCAGCACCGTGCTGAACAAGTACCTCGAGCGGTTCGCTGCTTCGGGTGTGAACTCGGTGGGGCTCCACCTTGGCGCCATGCTCGCCTTCGCGGTCGAGAGAAAGGGCCTGAGGCAGGCCGAGAGGTGGACCTTAAGATTTACACCGGCGCGGATGAGGGGGGACAGGCCAGACGGACAGTGTTACTTGTCCCTTGACCCCTAGAAGATTACGCTGAAAATCTGCTTGATACCCCAGGAGGACAAGCTGTATGTGGATTATGAAGATGATTACAAGTAATAATTAATGACGCCTTATGTGTAAAAACCAAGTAATGATTTCGACGCTTGTCTTCATGGCAATGGGAATACTTATGTTGATTTAGTTCTATCAGAGAGGTAGGTGACGGCTCTATTGGCCAGGGAAAAAACAATTATTCTCCATTTTTTTATAATGACTTTAATGTTAATTTCTTTCGCAAGCTCGTTTACAGGACTGGCATTTGCCGAATCCGCAAACAACAATAAGGCTGATCAAATTAAAGTCTTTGAATTAAAAATTCGTAGTATCCATTCTAGAGTTCCTATTATCGACGTCGAACATCATTGGGGTGGTAAGTTCAGTCTCCAGGAACTAGCAAGGAAAATGGACAAGAACGGAGTGGCTTTGACTTGGTTGGGGCCTAACGAGAAATTAGGCGACGAGTATTCACTCCGAGCAAATCAATCTTGTCCTGACTACTTCGTCCCCACAATTATTCACGGCGACGGCCCACTGTGGCATGGCAAAAATATGGATTTGCTGGACAAAATTGCGAGTGATGTTCGTTCTTCCCGGTATTTCGCGATGGGTGAATTCGAGGCCAGGCATTACCCCTCCAGCACAAATGACCGTGACGTTCATATGCCACTAACGAGTGAATCGTTTAAACGGATCTTCTCGCTATCACAGGAAACAGGCCTTCCCTTTCTGGTACATCATGAGGCCGAAGACTCAATGCTCCCGGAAATGGAGGCTATGCTCAAAGACTATCCAAATGCAAAAGTCATATGGTGTCATGTTGGTCGAAATCGCAATCCGGTGACCTGGAGTAAATTTAAAACCCCGGATACGGTTCGTCATCTGCTTGAAACATATCCAAATCTATATTTTGATTTGGTTCAATCGCCCCCGGGCTCGAAATACCGCCTGACTGGATGTGTGGAAGGTGTCGTGTATGATCTGAGCCATCACGATGTTCGCCTGGATAGTCGTTGGCGGCAACTATTCATTGACTACCCCGACCGGTTTGTGATTGGCAGCGATGTAAATGGAGGCCGCTGGGACAAGTATGACTCTGTATTTCAAACCTTTCGCGACATTGTATTAAGTAATTTGCCACGGGATGTCGCTGAAAAAATCGCCTTCAAGAATGCCTGGCGCTTAATGACCGGGCAATCCTGGCAGGATGAGTAGACCTTCCGCTGCCGGCTCCGGCACGAAAAGACAAAACCCGACTGGATCGACTGTTCCGATCGGGCTTTATGGCCATTTTTCACCGTGGATAGCAAGTAACGCAATCATCTGGACAATGAGTCGGCCCTGAACAACCCCTCCGCCTATTTCAAGCCGTCCTCGAGGCGCGTTGAGCATCCTTTGGTGCGATGACAGATGCAGTTATCGGTGTCACCATCGCCGGCCAGGTTTGACTCGAACAGACTCTGATCCCTCGGTACAAGAAAACGCGCGGTTCTCCGGGCGTTTTATAAAATATTCAAATTGATCAAAGCGCCGTCTGCAGCACCGTCAGGATCACGGTGTTCACGACGTCTTCCGCCGTGCAGCCGCGACTTTGGTGCGCGGAACAAGATGAAGCGCGGAACAACGATTCCGCTTTCCGTCTCCCTGAAGGCCAAACTTGTTGAAACAGTGTTCCTCCGCAGGGATGCTGTGGTGGCGATCTTCATACAGGGCGCATTCAATTTTCGATCTGTATCCGAGACGCCCACTAATGATCATCGCCGGGTTCACCTGGCCCAAAGAGGGATATCCATTGAGTTCTTCATCGATTCAAGAGACATGTTTGGAACCACTTCAATGACAGTCTCTTTCTCTGGCCGCCAGACCTGCGCCGCCTTCCTTCAAGTAAAATCTTTGGATGAAGCCGCAGGACTGATGCTCAGGTGTACGCCTATTGCCTTGGGTGTTGCGTTCAATAAACAATGGGCTTGAACGCCAACTTTGAATTTGCGACGTCGAGACAACGATGAGTTATTTCGAGACCCGCGAGGACAAGATGCGGAACGCCACCAATCTGGCTGGGCAGGGGTTACTGGTTACCCGGTTACTCGCGAAAAAGAGAGCGGGGCTATGTTGTTCAAAATGCCCATTTCTGCTGATGCATGAATTCTTCTAAATCGATGCAAGGAATCTTAAAGTGCGAGCATACGTTTGGGATTTTGGCCGCGTTAGGTTTGGGTACAAGCTTATCGCTAGGTCGAAGCCAGCCCTCTTCTGTGACAACAGTCCCCTTGTTCTGTTTAGCGCACGCAATCACAAAAGGATCTGCAACGGGCATTCCCTTTAATCTTTGCTGAGTGCCAATTAAGGTCTGAAAATGTTTGATCTGAAAAATGGATGCTACGAATTGTAATTCTGAACTGGAAGGAACGGAGAATAGTGATTTGTTATCTTTGACCCATTGTTGTACATCTTTGCTAATAGCCTGTCTTTCAAGCTCGTTGAATACCTCACGAGTGGAAACAAGATTTTCTTGTCCCACGAGGGCATCGAGGCCATCCCAAATGCTCTTAAAGATTTTTGGGTAGAAATGTTGTAGAGAACGAATGGAGCTAGTGTCAAATATGTATATCATGCACTAGCTCCTTGCATGATGCGTTCTTCAAAGCCTGCATAGTTTTTAGGCTTGATTCCGAGAAGGTCGGCTGCGTGTTCGAGAGAGATTTGTTGGTTGTAGTGTCTTCCAACAACCTCTTTCGTGAAACGGTCACTCAAATATGCACCTTGATTTAAATACCAGTTTCCATGCCCGCCTTTCTTGACCATTTGCTCGGTCCAAAATTTTGCTTTCGATTCATAGAACGTTTTCCCGACTCGTCCCATGTCAAGTAGTTTCCGGAGAACAGCTTCTCTGCTTACTCCATAACGATTGGCCAGTTGAGAAAATTGATCATCACTCGCTTTTTCTGCGTTTTCTGGTAATGTTTTGGTTTGTTGATTGAAATCGGCAGATGGAATTAATATTTCTGCTGCAATGGCGTTGCAGAAAGTCTCGAGTTGTTTCTCTTTTTTTGGTAAACGAGAGATATAGCTTGTTTCAAATTTGCTTAGTCCATTGATATTGAACAATAGGTGAGATAATTCATGAAAAAGGCTGAAGGTTTGTCGTGTTTTTGTTGTACTGTTGTTTAAATAGATGATTGGCAGTTCACTATCTATTAAACAGAAGCCCGAAATTTCCTTTTGTTTAAATGACGATTTAAATATAAATATACCTGTATCCTCTAATGCTTTCCTCCACCATTTCAAGGCAGTCTCATCATCTTTCCATCTGGATTGTTCTTGCATGGTGATTCCAAAGTAGTCTCTAATGGCCAATGCCTGTTCCACGATACTGTTGGATAAGGTTAGAGAAATCGTCTTCCATATGCAGCGTTCTGATGGATTGCTTTCACCAAACAATTCCTTAAGTGCGTATTGATAGGCATGTGCTTTGCGGATATGTAGATACGTATCTTTAGATAATTCTTGAAAATCAACATCAGGTAGAGTTCTGAACTCTTTTTGGGGTTGTATCTCTTCAGGAGGTATGGGCAAGAAGAACAAGGCTAGCGGGCGCTTGTAGACTTGGTACGCGAGCTTTTCAAGTTGAGAGTATGTTGGACTGTTTTTTCCTTTCTCCCAGCCCTCGATTTCTTCGGGTGTACGATTTAAGGTTTCGGCTACTTCAATGACCGACAGACCAACCGTCTTTCTCGCCCATTTGAGAAGCTCAGGCTGAACGCCAGAAACTGGATCTGATTTCATTGTTGTTACCAGGGATTAAGATCTGATTTAAAAGCTAGAATAAAATGGGATAACTCTTCGGAGTGGAGCAATGGATTAACTATTCGCTCTCGGACATGCAGGGTGCGGAGTAGGGGGTTGTTGTCAGGCTCACATTCGACATGAGCGATCGAGTCTTCCTGTCGTGCGGAGATCTTATCGCAAGGTCTCAAAATCCTGCGACTCTGATCGTCCTAGTTCCGATCTCGCTATGCGGACTCATAGTCTCTGGAGGCCACTAGGATGGTCTCGAGGAGTTCTGCGAGGTGGTCATGACAGTTTCGATTACACCTGCCACCATTTCGGGTCAAGCCTGACTCGAGCAGGCTAAGGTCGGTAGGTACAAGAGAAACGCCCGGTTTTCCGGGCGTTTCCACTAAAATTCGAAAACTCAGAGAGCGGTCTGCAGCACCGACAGGATGACGGTGTTGACGATGTCCTCCGCCGTGCAGCCGCGGCTCAGATCGTTGCCGGGCTTGACGAGGCCCTGCAGCACGGGGCCGTTGGCGGAGCAGCCGCCGAAGCGCTCGGCGATCTTGTAGCCGATGT
>Ga0209098_1000298_pt1 | contig 55755 bp, 54 predicted proteins | sample AD_JPNHW1_MetaG_FD_184429 | JGI IMG/M metagenome (GOLD analysis project Ga0209098, IMG submission 184429) | Active sludge microbial communities of municipal wastewater-treating anaerobic digesters from Japan - AD_JPNHW1_MetaG (SPAdes) (version 2) | ecosystem: Engineered > Bioreactor > Anaerobic...
ATCCCGCCTCCCAGATTCGAACCGGGGACATCGCGGTGACTGCGCGTAGCACCTCTACGGTGCGAGACATACTACAGCCGCGCACTCTACCAGGCTGAGTTAAGGCGGGCCTCTCGCTACCAGGTATTCCTTGTACTTAAGTCCTTCGAGCCTAAAGCTCCAAAGATCTTTTTTGGTTGGGACCCTCCCGATGGGAAAATATTATTATGGGATGCGATTTTGCTGCTCACTGATGCTTATAGGAATTATGTCTGATGCCCATGACAGCATCCAGGGGGTCAAGGATGCTCTGCGCATCTTCAAAGAAAGGAAAATTGACCTGCTCCTCTTCGCCGGGGACATGATCGGCTCCGGCAACTGCTATACCTTCGAAGGCTTTGGCATTCCCATGAAGCTGGTCTACGGAAACAACGATGGCGACCGCGTAGGCCTGTTCCGCGAGTTTGCCCGCGTGGGCGGCGAGTATCTGGGCGACTTTGGGGAGATAGAGGCAGAGGGCCTGAAGATCGCCCTCATGCACGGCACCGATGAGCCGCTGGTAACGGCCGTGGTAGCCTCTCAGCTCTACGATGTGGTTGTCCGCGGCCATAACCATCGCGCTGAAGCGACAAGGCACGAGAGGACGCTCCTGGTCAACCCAGGCGAGATCTGGGGCCACTTCACGGGCCTCTCCAGCATCGCCATCCTGGACACCGCCAGCATGGCTGTGGAGATTATACCTCTGGGCAGCTTCAAGACCTTCCGCGAGATCCTCAGAGAATGATGCAAATGGCATCCGGAGTTTTCATACCTTTCCTGGGATGCTCTCTTTTTGTGCAGCAGCGTGGCGAGATGGTTAGCCGGATCTATTTCGCCAAGGAGATCCCCTCTGAGCCCTCACCCTTGGCCGGGGATATCGCCGCCTACCTGGAAGGAAAGGCGTCCTGCCCCAAGACAGAGCTGGACATGTCCGGGTGCACAGATTTTCAAAAGCAGATTTATTCTCTGGTGCAGTTGATACTGCGCGGCGCGACGGCAACCTACGGCCAGGTGGCAGAGCGCGCGGGCCATCCGGGCGCTGCTCGGGCCGTGGGCAATGCCATGGCAGCAAATCCCTTCGCAATCCTGGTGCCCTGCCACCGCGTAGTTTCCAGGAGCGGCCTTGGCGGCTACCGCTGGGGCAGGGAGATGAAGGAGAAGCTGCTATGGATAGAAAGAGAGAACTGCATCAGCAGATGATATCTCTCCTAGGACTGCGCGCCACGTTGGTCTTCGTCGCCTGGCCAGGCCTTGCGACCAGTTGCGAAAGAAGCCGCCGGCAATATAGTCCGACTGTCAGGCCATGAAAGCTAGCCCGCTCTCGACGTCCCTCCTTTCAAGGGCGCATTCGACGACTCACCCAGCGGGGCTCCTCTGCCCGGCCCCCAATGCATCCGCACGAGTTCACCCATGCGCGCAGGGGGTTGCCCGTGTTCTAGTGACACAGAGGCAAAAAGAGCATAATCCGGAGAAGAACATGAATCAACTCGAAGCTACTGGACAAATGTCGAATCCAGACTTAAAGGTCTCAAGGCATGAAAGCTCAGGAGATTCTCGATGTCCTGTCAAACAGCGACATCGTTCTTGAGTTAGCGGTAATTATAATGGTCCAAGAGCCGGGAAAACAAGCACTCCGTGCCATTGCCTCATTGAAAGGAGGATACGTTCTCCACATCAATGAATCTCACGGTAAAAATTTCAGAAGCTACTCATTCCATGTCTTGGCGGTTTGCGGTTGATCGGTGAATGCAATTTGATCGTCAGCCTTGACTGTCTACGGAGACTGTTTTTGGTGGAGCACCGCGCGCGGTGAAACGCGCGGGTTAGTCTGCGCCCTCAGCGCCGGGCAGGCTTGGATACTTGGCGCCTTATGGTCGATCGGCCTATGTCGCCCTGATTTCTGTTTTGATGGGATCTGCCGTTTGGCGACAATCCCTTGTCCGGGATCTCTATTTCGCTGCCTCTTTGCCCTCTACGATGGCAATCTCCTCTTCCGTCAGCCCGTACAGCTTGTAGACCACGGCATCGATCAGCTCGTCCGTCTGCCTGATCCTCTCCCGCAGCGGTCCCAGTTTGCCCATCGACTCCTCGAATTCCGCGCGGAGCGCCTCCGCTGGCTCCCGTCTGGCCGGGTCGATCTGCAGCTTCTTCCTGTTCTTCTTGAGCACCGCTAAAAAGCTCTCGTAATCGTGCTCATAGTAGCTCTGCAGCTTTGTCTTTGGCGTCAAGTCCTCTACCTTTGCTCCCACGTAGCCCTCCAGCCAGCCCAAAAAGCCCCGGATCTCCTGCTGCTTCTGTTTGTTCATCTCCAGCATTCTCTCCGCCAAAAAAGCAAGCAGATCGTGCACCACATCCGATTTTTCCTGATCGGCGATGAAGTTGTCTTGTGCGTCTTTGGGCAGACAGGCCTCTACCTGGGCAAGGATCTCCTCGTGCTTGCAATCGGCGTAGAGCTGCTCCAGCTCCGCACCCAGGCGGGCGCGCTCGGGCGCGGGGGTGGAAAAGGAGATGCAGCGGATGGGTAACCGAGTTAAATGAATACTCCTTAGTTCAGCTCTACCTTTTTTTGCTCGATCACCTAGGACAGAACAAATCCGTAAGATATAGAAGAACGTGAGTTTGGAATTTAGAATCGAGAGCAAAAAGTGATCCTTTATCGGTATAAAAAAGCATTTATTATTTAATACATATTCTCCATCAAAATCAGCTGAGAATCTGCTTTCTTTCGCTATCTCTGGATAGATTATTTTTGGTTTCGCAAATTCGGAAAAATGCTCTGAGGCAAATCTCTGTAATGCGTACCACTCATATCGTATTCCTGTTTCGGCTGCGTTTCTTTTGAGCAACCTATCTTTGAATTTCAAAAGATGTGCATAAATTGATGAATATTGCGTTCTGAAAGCTTCTTCCGCATTCTCTGATGCGCAATTGATTGATGTGTCTTCGTGTAATGGGAAATGCCACGGGATATAAATCAAATAACTATTTTTGTAGTTGTTTTTATATTTTCTTATATCATCTCCTGTTAGGATTGGTTTTATAATATTCTCGTTCTTCGGATCTTCTAGAATAAGTTTTTTTCTTGTGCCAATGTCTATAATAAATGCTTCATTTAATCCTGTCTTTATTCCCCAATATATCTTATTACTCGTATATTCGCCTAACGTTAAGCCTAAAACTGCCATTTTCCTCATTATATTATTTTCACTATCTGCACATAATGCCCAGCTATCGCTATCGAACGCATTTAAGTCCAAGTCCAAACCGCACTGCGCAACAATTTCTTCAAGTGAGACGAAATCGAGACTCGCTATGGGAACGTAGCGAACCGAGCCATCCTTTACTGTCTTTTCAGTTAGAAATATCGCAGGAAATGTGGACGCTTCCCGGAATATAGGCAATTCACCGAAATCGATTATCTGTTTAATCCTTATTCCGTTTAATAAATATCTGCGCAAAGGCATTCCATAATTTGACCGCATAAATTTATTGCTTGAAATAAATCCAAATTCACCACCATTCCTCAGGACATCATGGCCGCGCTCGAAGAAATAAACATAAAGGTCAGCAATTCCGTGATACGCTTTAAATGTATTTTGGAAATAATGCTTGTCCTCGCCCAATCGTTCCTGCCGCACATACGGCGGATTGCCCACCACCACATTGAACCCCCGCTCCTCACCCTGGAAAGCCTCCGGAAACTCCAGCTCCCAGTGGAAGAACCGCTTCTCGCCCGCCAGCTTCTGCGCCCTCAAAAACCACTCTTGCTCCCGCAGTCCGCCCCAGTCCGGGAACTTTTCCGGGCTGATGTGGTTTTGCAGCTCGTAGTAGTCGTCGTCCAACACGTTGTTTCCAAAGTAGGTGGACAGCCATACATTGGCCAGCTCCGCCAGCCTCCGGGAGAGCTCTCCCTCCTTTATCTGGCGGAACTGGTCCTCCTTCCACTTGACCATCTTCAGGTTGTCGTCCGGCAGCGCCGCCATGAGGCTGTACCTCTTGAGCAGGCCGTCGGTGTGGCTCTTAAGGCCAAAGCTCCAGAGGGGCGCAGGCTCCGCCGCAGCGCCAGGCAGGACAGTCAGCCTGTCCAGCTCCGCTCCGATGAGGCTGTTTCCGCAGCGCAGGTGGTGGTCCAAAAAGCTCAGAGGCTTGTTGGAGGCGACGGTCGTCAGCCAGAGCGAGAGCTTGGCCAGCTCGACAGCCATTGGGTTCAGGTCCACTCCGTAGATGCAGTTTCGCACAACCTCCCGGCGCGCCCAGTGGATGTCCTGCTCTGCGATCTCCTTTGAGTCCGCCTCCTCAGGCCGGGCGGTGGCCCAGGCGGATACCAGCCACCGGGCGAGCTGATCCGTCGCCTCCACCAGGAAGTGGCCGCTTCCCATAGCCGGGTCGAGGACCTTGATCGTGAGCACGTAATCGGCAAACGGCCTGCTGGTCCCCAGCCACTCCTGCTTCTTCTTCTCCACCACAGGCTCAATGGTGTTCTTGACGATGTACTTGACAATGTAGTCCGGAGTGTAGTAGGAGCCGGTGGCTTTCCGCTCCCCTTTGTCCGTGACCAGATATATCTCGCCCGCAGCCGCGCAGTCCAGCACCTTTCTCTTTCCCGCCTCGCCCTCCGGCAGCCACAGCTCTTTGCCCTTCTCCTTGACCGCCACCATCCGCTGATCCGCAAGGCGCAGCCGGTATTCCAGCAGTCCCTCGTAAATCGAACCCAGGTGGCGGATCTCCAGAGAAGAGTAGTCCACAAAGCCCTTCTGCTTCAGAGCGCCCTGGCCTCGGTCCTGATCCCTGCCCCGAGACCGGGCGAGAAGGTCGATAGCTCTGGCCAGGAACGAGTCGCCAATGCGTGCCCCTTCCAGGAACCGGTTCTCATCCTTCCTGGGATCAAAGAGCCCGCCGTCGTAGGCCGGGATGTAAAACTCCTCTCTCGGGATGCGGCGGGACTCGCTTCCGCCATTGATCAGGGAAAAGAGGTTCTTGAGGCTCTCCCAGTAGGAGTAGCGCACGGAGAGCAGCGGCTCATCTCTATCCAGCCGCTCTGCCACGTCTGCCTTCAGCTTCTGCAGGGACAGCTCGTAGTAATAGCGGTTGCTCACATCCAGCAAGCTGCGGCTTTCTGCGTAGAAGATGAACAAGAGCCGGTAGAGCAGACGCATGCTGTTCTCCTGCACGCGCGCCACCGCCTGCTGATCAGCTGCCGCGTCGCACGCCGTTGATTCCGCCAGAAATCCCTGCGCCAGGATCTTCATCGCCCGGTAGACATTCTCCTTCAGGTCCTCGCCTATCTCCTGGGCATAGGCGACGCTCCCTTCCCTCACCCGGTCCAGGAAGCTCTCTCCGTCCACCTGCCTGGGCAGGGCCTCCCGCCGAAAGAAGAGATAAAAGTACTTGAACCTCTCCAGATCGCCCGCCGCTAGCAGAGCCGGCAGGTCCACCTCATAGTAGTAGTCCAGCTTGTAGCTCGTGCTCTCATGGTAGAGCCGCCAGAGCCGTCCCGATGTCAGTATCGCCCACTTTGGGGCAGTGTCCCGCAGGTAGACATCGATCTGATAGCTGGGGTTCTGCATCTCGAATATCCCCAGGCCCTTGCGGCTTTTATCCAGGGGGATCTTCCAGGACTTGGCGTCGCCCACCGCCACCGCCCGCCTGTAGTAGTCCTCACCGGGATGGGCCTCTGCCTCTTCCCGGCTCTCCTCGTCTGGATAAAAGGCATAATCCGGCGTCCTGTCCTTTCCCAGAACCTTTCCCTGAACGCCGAAATAGTGTCCCAAAATGCGCAGCACCGGGCGGATGAAGTTTTCCTCAAGCTGAGACTCGTTATAATTCTCCAGGGCGTGCGCCTTGCGCTCGTAAATCTCCTTGATGGCGGCATAGGCCTGCTCCGGCTCAGCCTGCCGCCACTCGGCGCTCTCTTTTAGTAGCTTCTCAAGGTAGTGATTGGAGAACAGATTGCTGTTCCTGAAGGGGCGAGGGTCCTGGGACATCCGGCTTAAGCCAGGGCGCGAGGAATGATAAAAGTATTGGGAAGAATGTGGCCAAAATAGATAAAAATGAGTGCTTATCCTATCACATGCTTTGATAAACCGCGTTTACTGGCGTACTCATCCAAATCCTCAAGCTCATCCTTATGTGCCTCATAATAAGCCCAAATATCTCTGCAAGCGCATTGGATTGTGCGAAAGCCTTATTATTATTGATTCCCATATGTGGGATAGAAGAGATCTTTTATGCCTCTGACAAAAGTAGATAATAAAGGCAGGGTTGTTCTTCCCAGCGAGCTTCGCAGCAAGCTGAACATCAATCCTGGAGACGAATTCATCGTGGATGAGCTTGGCTCAGGCGCTCTGGTTTTAAAAAAAGTAGATCTGCGCGCTATGATCGAAGATTTGATCGAGAAGGCTAAAAGCATAGACCTGGATCAGCTGGAAGCGGAGATCGAGGAAGAGGCAGATAGGCTTGCCAGAGAGAAGTACAAAATTCTTGATTGATACAAATCTATTCGTGGCAGCAGTCAAGAGCGGGAAGACAATGAGCACAGAGCTGCTCGTCAGGCTAATTGAAGGCCCTTGGGATCTGGTTGCCGATGATATCCTGATCTCCGAGTATGAACGGTATGCTCTAAAGTTTGAAGCACATGCATTCTTCAAGCTCGTTTTGGTCAAAGTCGTTGTCATTGAGCAATCGGAAGAGGATATTTTGAGGTGCAAGCCATTCTTTCCCCCAGGTTCAGGCGCAGATGTGGTCCATGCGGCCACCTGCCTGCACACGGGAGCGATACTTGTCACAAATATGGCCATTTCGACCGAATAAAGGAATCAGGCATCGTTGAAGTCTGGTCCATCTCAGATGCCATCAAAGAGCTTCTTCAGACTTAATCAATTTTTGTCATCTCTTCAGCGCAAACGCAATTCTCTGCAGCGCCGTGAGATTGGCCAGCACCACAGTCAGAGCGATGGCTGCCACCATCCACTGGGTGTTGAACAGCCCGAGGAACATTCCCGCATAAAGCAGCATCAGCCTCTCAAACCGCTCCAAAAGCCCGCCCATCTTCTTCAGCTGTACCTCGCCCTTCACAATTCCCCGATGATCGGCATAGGCCCGCACAAATGTGGTCATGAGCGATCCGAAGAACAGGAGCATGAACCAGACCTCGTAGGGCAGATGCAGAAACTCGCCTTGGCCCAAATAGAAGAGCAGCCCCAAATAGAGCATGAGCTCCACATACCTGTCCACCACTCCATCCAGAAAAGCTCCTCTGGCGGTGGACTGGCCAGTCACCCGGGCTACCGTCCCATCCACGATATCTATGAACGCCGAGAGGGAGAAGAGCACCAGTCCCAGGCCCAGCCGGCCGTCAATCAGGGCGACCATCCCTCCTGCCGCCGGCAAGAGTGAGAGCAGCGTCCAGGCATTGGGCGAGAGGCCAAGAGCGGCAAGCCCGCTCGCCAGCCTGTCCGTCTGCTCTGATTTGAATTTAGCTTTTAGCATCTTTTATCGTCTCTATCAAATTTAAAAAATTTCAGATTCCTGCGATGAATCTCTCTATCCTGTCCAGGGCTTCAATCAGCTCCTCGCGGCTGGTGGCGTAGCTGCAGCGCAAAAGGCCCTCGCCGCTCGGCCCGAAGACATTGCCTGGCACAACCGCCACCTTCTGCTCCCGGAGGAGCTTCTCAGCGAATTCTTCCGAGGTGAGCCCCCAGGCCTTGACGGACGGGAAGGCGTAAAAGGCCCCCCTTGGCTCAAAGCAATTGAGACCTATGCGGTTTAGGCCGGACACGAACATTCGCCTGCGCAGATCGTACTCGTGCTTCATCTTCAGCATCCCCTCCTCGCCGTTCTGCAGAGCCTCCAGAGCCGCCACCTGGGCCATGGTGGGCGCACTGAGCATGGTGTACTGATGCACCTTGGTCATGGCACCGATCAGAGCCGGATCTCCCATGGCAAAGCCCACCCGCCAGCCGGTCATGGCATGCGACTTGGACAGGCCGTTGAGGATTATCGTCCGGTCCTGCATTCCCTCCAGCTGGGCGAAGCTGGCATGGGTTCCCGAATAGGTGAGCTTGGCATAGACCTCATCTGATATGACCAGCAGATCGTTCTCGACGACCACATCCGCCAGGTCCTCCAGATCGGAACGGGTCATTATCGCCCCGGTGGGATTGTTGGGATAGCTGAGCAGCAGGGCCCGGGTACGGTCCGTGATAGCCGCGGCGACATCCTCAGCTTGCAGCCGGAACTCGTCCTCCAGGCGGGTGGGAACGGTCTTTGCGACTCCCCCAGCCAGAAGAATATCCGGAACGTAGGCCACATAACAGGGCTCATGGACTATGACCTCGTCTCCGGGATTGATGGTCGCGCGAACTGCCAGGTCAACTGCTTCGCTGACCCCGGTGGTGATGAGCATCTGCTCAGTCGGGTCATAGGTCAGGCCAAGATCCCGGCAGACCGTCTCGCTGATTGCCTCTCTGAGTTCCGGTATGCCTTTGTTTGAGGTGTAGTGCGTGTCGCCCGACTCAAGCGAATAGATGCAAGCCTCGCGAACATGCCAGGGAGTGACGAAGTCAGGCTCCCCGACGCCGAGGGATATCGCTCCCTCCATCTCGCTCACCAGGTCGAAGAACTTCCTGATGCCCGAAGGAGGCATCGCTTTTACGGTCTGGTTTAAATGCTTCTCCGCATTCCAGGCGGGCAGTGACACATTTTTCTGGCTCTGCTTCATGGAGTGATCACCAATCTCTTGGGCTTCGGCTTTTCGGCAAGAATGACTCCGTGCTCCTTGTAGCTCTTGAGGATGAAATGGGTGCATGTCGATTGAACTCCTTCCAGGGGCGCGATCTTCTCCGCCACGAAGTAGGCGATGTCTTTCATCGTCTTGCCTCGAACGACAACAGACAGGTCATGGTCTCCAGAGATGAGCCGCACTGAATCTACCTCTGAGAAGTTGGCAATTCTCTCTGCCACGGCGTCATATCCCGTCTTTCGCTGCAATGCAACCTTCAGCTCCAAAACGGCAAATACAAAACTCTGATCCAGCTTCTCCCAGTTGATCAAAGTGATGTACTTTCTTATGACGCCTGCGTTTTCCAGCTCTCGGATCTCTCTGGCTATATCCGCCTCGGGTCTGCCCAGCAGTGCCGCGATCTCGAAAGTGGTTGCTTTGGCGTTTTCGGAAAGAATCTCCAAAATCTCGTTCATGAAATTCTGTATTTACCCCGCTCATTCAATTATAGGCTTTGCGCTTAGCAGAGTAGTACGGATAATCATATACAATCGAAAGTTATTAATACTCTTATTACAACTGTATAAATATGAAACAGATGAGATGCCCTAAATGCCATTACGGTTGGGAGACGAGAGTAAATAAGCCGAAGGCCTGCCCCAGATGCAAAACCAGGTTGGATGTGAAGAAAGCAAAGAAGGCCTGAACCGACCATTCAGGCCTAAACCTCTATTCTCCTCTCTGTAATGAAAACGATAAAGAAATGGTACCCAAAAAAGCCCCGAGCGTGATTCGAACACGCGACCTATTGATTACAAGTCAATCGCTCTGGACCAGCTGAGCTACCGAGGCGCCAGGTTCTTTCATTTCCCATCTTTACTTAAAGGCTTTGCCCCTGTCTTATCCCTCAAATGCCTGATCTTTTCCATGCCACGCAGCAACGAATAGCATGTCCCTGGATGACGGCAATCAAAGTCGCAGAGCATCATTTTCGCAGTCCTGCGCAGGCCCCGCACCTCAGCCTTCTCGCCGGCATCATCAAATCCCAGATGGCGTCCCAGAGCATAGAGCCGCACCTCTCTTTCTGGAATGCGCCGCAGCGGCCTTATCCATGTGACCGCCACCGCCCGCTCTTCGGCCCGACCTTCTGCCTCCTCTTTTTTCTCTGCGCCCACCAGGATGGCGGAATCGAGGTCTCCCTGCAATAGGCTCAGAAAGATCCTTCCTGCATCATCCTCTAGGGTCTCGCCTGTGACGAGAATTCCTGCCTGGTTCTCCTCGGCGGCCCTCATGAGCATCTGTATCTTTTCCTCAGACTGAATGGCGTAAGGCGCATTCGGGTCTGAGGGGGCCTGCCTTCTCAATACCTTGCAGGCGATGCCCAGCTCTTCTGCCACCTCCGCAGCCTGGCTGGAGCTGGGAGTCTTTCCTTCTCCCTCGTCGATGATGATTGCAAGCAGCGAAATGTCCCTTCTGCGCCTGAAGAGATCTTTGAGAATATTCGCAATCACTGCGCTCTTCCGGCTGCCGTCCAGGCCCACGGCCAGACTTGCTTCGCGACCGAACAGGCCGGTCCGGCGCAGCTCTTCTCTGATCTTGCGACGCACATCCTCTTCAAAGTGCTCCCGGCAGAGATGCATGCCCGAGTACCTTTGGTAGATAATGGCAGAGCACTGGCATTTATCGCACCTGGTCATTTTACCGCCACTTTCAGTTTTCTCATCTCTCAGGTCTCATTTCTCTTCCGGCGACCTCAGGCGATCTTGAATCTGAGAAGCGCCGCGATGCCGCCCAAAGAGCGCAATCGATCCCCAGGCTCAAACTCCGAGCTGAAGATCACCACCTTTCCCCTAGCCTCGGCTACCTCGCGCATGATATCATCCACCTTGCCCCGCCTGGCAAGCTCGTCGAGCACCAGCAGCTTTTCTATCGCCCCGTAGTTTCTGGCCGTCTCTACTTCTTTTATGCCGTAGGCGGCTTTGCCGTCCGTGGCTATCTCCCGGAAGAGGTCTTCGATGAGAGAAGCCTCCCTGGCGATACGGCTGGACTCGAGAACCGTCTTGACCGATCCCCGGCGCAAAACCTCCTGAAATCCGGATCTGCCGATGGAAGAGGTATCGTCCATGGCGATTCTTCCAGCCAGATCGGGAAGGCTGGCGTCGATCACCTTCTTTAAGTCCTCTTTGGTAAAGCCGGGCCCCGCGAGGATCACCTCTGCGCCGTCTTTAGCCGCCCCATCAATCGCGCGGGCCACATCCGAGAGAAAGCCGCCGCGCGTATCTTCTCCGCTGCCCTTGCCGCTTCCCTGGCGTAGCTCAGCCGCGGTCTGCACCCCGAACTGGCGCAGGACTCCGATGGTGGCCTCGCCCTCCTCGATCAACGCGATAACCACGCGCGGCCTCTGCGACTCGGCCACTGCCTCATCTATGCGCGCCAGAAGGTCCGGCCTCCAGTGGTACTTGATAATGGAAAGATCAGTCCCAACCTCAATATTCAGAGTATGATATGATCCCACATCCATGCCCGACTTGATGATGCCGTGCAGCCGCAGCCAGTTGGAATACATATGAAACTCAACATCCTCTACCTTGACCCCCAGGCGGACAGTCTTTCTCTCCATCTTCTCAGGGCGCGCCTTGTCGGCAATAGTCGGCATCTTTCTATGCGTGAGGGCAAACACCAGATCTCCCCGAGAAATCAAGTGCTGTAGGTGCCATAAATCATCCAGAGACTCGGGTAGCAGTGCAATCTCCCCCTCGTCGCCTCGAAGATCCTTCTTGAGAATGCGCATGAAAACCTCATTCTAATCAAAAGGCTTAAATCATTGTGTATCAAGGGTGGGTGTCGAGCCGCCATAACTCAGTTGGTAGAGTGTCTGGCTGTTAATTGCCCAAGGGCAAAGCAGCAACCAGAATGTCACAGGTTCGAGCCCTGTTGGCGGCGCATTCTTTTTGGGCCTGTAGCTCAGTCCGGTTAGAGCGCTCGGCTCATAACCGAGTGGTCGCCGGTTCAAATCCGGCCAGGCCCATGTGGCATAGCATCAAATTTCTTCTCTTGGCTTCTGCTTTGCTTCTATCTCATAGCGCAGCCATATAACATCGCCTTTTAGCTTTTCTGCTGCCATGAGCTTGAGCGAAATTGCCTCTATCGAGCCTTCCGACGAGTGGGCCGCTGCAAGCTGGCCGGGCGCGATAAAGATGCCACCCCTACCCTTTCCACCCGCCAGGCTGGGATAGACCAGCAAGCTCAGCTCATTGACCAGGCCCTGGCTGAGAAGAAGGCCGTTCAGAGTGCCGCCCGCGTCCACCCGCACGACCTTTACGCCGTAGCGGCCATAGAGTTCCAGCATAGCCACCCGGAGGTCGACATGATCCTCGCCAGCGATGATGATGTCGATGTGCCTCTCCTTTAGGTAGCGCAGATGCTCCTGGGGCGTGGACTTGGAGCACAGGGCCACAAAGCCACGCCAGTAAGGCAGGCTTCTCAGGTAGTGCCAGGTGCGTATGCGCCCGCGGCTGTCCGGCACTGCCAGGATCGGCCTTCTGTCATTGGGATCGACCTTGGGCGGGAGAAGGGCGCTCTCGTCCTCCGGCGGAGCCTCGCTTGCTGCACTGAGAAATGTGTCCGATCCGGCAAGGGTGGCATCCTCCTTCCAGGTAGATACAAGCTCATAATACTGCTCTAGGTCGATGGGAAAGCCGTCAGTCTTTCCATCCAGGCTGACGGCATTGTGCAGAATTACTCTGGGAAGCATGGCTGATTCTCACTCCCTCTTTGATTTTATCTTTTCTTCGATCTTTTTCTGCCATGAGATGAGCCGGCTTCGCCAATCGAAGTCTCGATACTTGGCCACCGCCTCTTTTCCCAGGATGAGGACGGCAAGCCAAAAAGACCCCTCACCCAAAAAAACCAAAGCGGCGGAAAGGGCAATCGTTCCTTCTGCGGACAGAGATGAGATGGGAACGAGCAGCAGGCATCCGTAAAAGGCAAAGGAGGCCGCGACCAGAGCTATGCCGAGCCATCTCTTCCGGCTTTGAATATCCTTTTTAATTGGAGGAAGGATCTTTTGCATTGTCAGGCGAATGTATCAGTTTCATAAAGAAGATGGTGATTAAAGGGCCAAGGCCTTTCTCCCTGCCCTTGCCCCGGGGGCGGGCTCGCAAGTGCGCGCGAGGAAACAATCAAATTGACTTGCGAGCAGATATTAAGGCCATCATGAAGCTGAAAGTCAAGATCGTCGGCTCGAAAGTGCATGAGGTAGGATATCGAGTATTTCTGCTCAAGCACGCCATGAACCTCGCCCTGCCTGGGCTTTCTACCTACAACTGGGAAGAGAAAGGCCAGCAAGAGGTCATTGCTCTGGTGGAAGGAGATGAGGCCAGAGTCACCGCATTCTTGCAAACGATTGAGAAGAATAAGCAGGAGCATGCCGACGTTGTTAAAGTGACTTTCGAGGATTATGACGGGGACATAGGGCGAACCAGTGAAGTTGCCATGTTTTGCTCTTTTGTTCAACTGGATAAGGCTATACCGCTTCTTCTGGATATGAGGGATGACCTCAAAGCGGTGCGCAAGAACACTGATATGATCCCCCAAATGAGTGAGGACCTCAAAGCGGTGCGAAAAACCACAGATGAAACGCTGAGCGAAATTAAGGGCATGAGAGAAGACATCCAGCCGGGATATGCGATGCAATTTCGGCAAATGCAGGGGAATGTCCGAGTTATAAAAGATCGACTTGGCCTCCTCTGAAGTTGCTGAAAAATTGGTATAAAAATTATCATAGAGAGATATTTTGACATTGATGGCAGGGACGTAACCAATTTAACTGTTATTTTTTTTCTAATATTATCATATAATCTTGTGAAAAGAAAGCTAACGGCGTTTTTGATAGCATCCTATCTAACACATATATTGTATAATGATTATTATCAAAAATTTTTGCTAAAATACTGCTGATTCTGCCAACTTGAGCAGGAATAATATGCTCCTTTGAAATTATTTTTAATTTGAATCCGCAAATTTCAATTAGATCGTATATATTTTTTTCCGTATAAGTCCTCTTATGATGCCATAAACCAAGGCCCTTACCAAAGCATTCAGATAAAGAATATCTATTAGGTAATTGAAATAATATATTGCATCCCTCGTTTTGTAGACATCTATTAATTTCTTTTAAAAATCCTGCATCGCTACTAGTATGCTCCATTACTCCGAATGATACAATAGCTTCGAAGCTCCCGGAAATGAATGGCAACGAAGATGCATCACATGTACAGAACTCGCAGCCAAAATCCTCAAGCTCTCTCCAGGAATGATGTTTTTGTATGTCTGCCCCGATTATGCTTATGTCCTCACAAGAAGATGCCAGCAAAGCAGTTGTTTGGCCTAAGCCGCAGCCAATGTCCAGTACTCTTGACCGTGGCGGAATGATCTTTTTAAGGAGTTCTACCTGCTTTAGATACCTCAACCAGTTTAGATTACTTGTTAGATGGAATTCATAACCCCTATTAGCATACTTGCATGAGATATTCCTAATTCTTGAAGAAGTATCGATTGAATCCATTTTCAGGCCATCGTTAGCTAAATTGCTGACGTACTTTTCGGATGCTTAGGTTAATTATAGTGTCGCGAATTGTCGAACTTGTATAAGGCGGTCGAATTGTTATACTATTCATGAACCATTTAGTTTAGGCTCCATCCTTGCATAGATCAAGCTGCTCGATATCAACCTAACCGATCTCTCCAGGGCCTCTTGCGTCCCCTCGCAGGGCCTTGCCCACTCATTCATTATCCGCATGATGGAGTCGTCAGCTTATAGCCCTGGCTGCTTCTTGCCAGACCATGATCTTCTTGGCGCTAATGCCTGTTGCCTTTGCCAGGCTGTCGGCCCTGGCCTGGGCCAGATCCGCAGCCGTTTTAATCCCTGCTCCGGTCAGCTTCTCCAGGGTCTTGGGACCTATTCCCGACAGAGCCACCAGGCCGTCTCCCTTTGCCTGGACAGGAGGCTTTGCCTTTTTCCCGGACTTTGCGGCGCCAGTCGCTTTCACGGTTTTTTGCTTAACATTCTCTTTTGCCTTCGCAGGATCTGCTTTTTCCTGAGCCTTCTTGGCCTGCCACTCCAGGAAGTTGCAATGCGGGCAGCCCAGGTCCCAGGGCCTCTTGCCCTTGTTGATGATGCGGATGTGATTCATTCCATGCTGCTCGCAAACCTTGTCTGTGACCACAACGCTGCCAAACCTGGGCAATGGTAGAGTAAACCGGCATTCAGGATATCCTGAGCAGCCGATGAAACGGGTCCCCCTGTGTCCGCGCCTGATTATCAGATCAGACTGGCACTTTCCGCAGGTCCCGACGATCTTGTCGGTCCTGAGGCCATCCTTGAGCGATTGGCCGATTCCTTCCTGGTTGCTCGTCAGCTCATCAAAGACGCCGGTGAGCATGACCCGCGATTTTTCTATGACCTCATCCTCCTTGATATTCCGCTCTGAGATGAGGGTCATATCGTTCTCCAGAGTCTGAGTCATCTCCGGCTTGGTGATGGTGGGGGCATATTTTTCCAGCGTGTCCACCACGGCATAAGCGGTGTTTGTGGGGCGCATAGGATTGCCCTGGACATAGGCTCGGGCATAGAGCTTGCTGATGATATCATGCCTGGTTGATTTTGTTCCCAGACCCAGCTCGTCCATGAGCTTGATGAGCTTACCCTGACTGAATCGAGCTGGTGGCTGCGTCTCCTTTGCTTCGACACTATGGCCCAGCACCCGCAGCCGTTCCCCTTTCTTAAGCTCCGGCAGGATATGCTCCTCCGCCTTGCTGTAGGGGTAGTAGTATCTCCAGCCAGCCTCGACGAGCCGCGCTCCACTCGCCCGGAAGGGCTCGGGGCCTACGTCCACCTTGATGCTGGTCGCATCCCAGACGCACGCCTCGGCAAGGGTCGCGAAGAAGCGGCGCACCACCAGCTCATAAATGCGCCACTGGTCCTCCTTCAGCTCGCTCTTCTCAGCAGTGGCGGTGGGGTAGATTGGCGGGTGATCGGTCGTGGACCTCTTGCCGCGCGTGGGCTGCATCTTACCTTGCAGCAGCTTCTCTGCTTCGCCGGAAAATGGGCCTTTGAGGAAGAGCCGGGTAAGGGCGGTGAGGTCTATAGATGGCGGATAAACGGTATTATCGGTTCTGGGATAAGAGATGAAACCGTTGACATAGAGCCATTCGGCAAGGCGCATGGCATTGGCGGCAGAAAATCCTATGCCGCTGGCTGCGGCGATGAAGCTGGTGGTGTCAAATGGAGCCGGAGGCTTGTCCACCCTAGGCTTTGTCTCGATGGACTTGACTACACCTACCGGCCCGAGGCGAGAAATGATCCCGTCAACCTCGGCCTTCTCCCAGATCCGCCCCTTAGCATGCTGAACGCGCAGGTCCTTCTCCAGATCAGCGTAGATCTCCCAGTAAGCCTTGGGAACAAAGGATGAAATCTCCTTCTCCCGATCCACAATGATGGCCAAAGTTGGCGATTGCACCCGTCCCACGGATAGAAACTCTTTGCCGAGCCGCCCGGAGGTAAGGGAGATGTATCTGGTCAGAGCCGCGCCCCAGACCAGATCGATGATCTGTCTGGCCTCGCCTGAGGCTGCCAGGCAGTAGTCGACCTTTCCCGAATCTTTGAAGGCCTTCAGTATCTCTTCTTTGACAATGGCGCTGTATCTGACGCGATCGGCGTGCAGCCCGGGGTTGGCCTCCTGGGCGATCTTCAGAGCCTCAACTCCGATCAGCTCCCCCTCGCGATCGTAATCCGTGGCTATGGTTATGCGATCGGCCTTCTTTCCCAGGCTCTTCAGGGCGGCGATGATCTTTTCCTGGATGGGGCGAACGACGATCTCCGCACGGATGAGGTCTTTGCAGTCCACCTTCTGCCAGTTGTTGTATCCCTGAGGATAGTCTACGCCCACAATGTGGCCGGAAAGGCCCATGACCACTTTGTCGCCAAAGCAATAGGTATCCACGCCTTCCACTCGCTTGGAGCCTGGCTTGCTCCCTGCGAGGATCTGAGCGATCCTCTTGGCGGCATCGTGCTTCTCTGCAATTATGAGATGCATTCCAGAAAGGCAATTATGGCAGTTGATTTAAGTTTTTCCATGATGATTTCCCTCTGCCCTGCGCCGCATAAACGGCGGCAGAGCCGATAATCTCAATATTTGATATGCTATTCAACACGATTATTTGATAAATTTTGATTGTCCCCTTTTCTCTATTTCGTAATAATCGCTATTTGCAAGTCATTCGTCTCCTCCGATAGATTTAATTTGTGGCTATACGATACCATTAACAATTTAAAAATATTTTACAAAAACATAAAATCCGCGACGCGGGGCTCGCCTTCACTTATGTCTCCTGCAGTCACAATCAGCCGTCGCGATGTTTGAGATTCGGCCTGATTTATCCGGAGAGAATAGGGGTTGATAGGGGTCTATATGAATGGAATCTGACAATTATAACTATTGTTAACAATATAAATCATATGAAACAATTATTTTTATTTTTTGGCCAAATGGCCCACAGATTCTCATAAATTGAGCAGTTAGTGGTGCATCACGCAAAAACTTTAAGTAGCTATTAAGCATTACAGAAAGCGGCGAGAGATTGTAACGAATTGTGGCCCTGCCGGATATGATACCATTTAGCTTAGGCACTCATATCATCGCTTCGGCCTGGCCATCGTTGCAGTTTTTGCTGCTAAAAAGGTAAAGGAGGATAAAGAACGTGTCTGACAAGATAGACCTATATAGCGACCGCGGAGTTCTTTTGAAGAGCGACGTCGACCTGAGTGCGGTCAGCCCTCTCAAGAACGCGGCAATGCAGAGACTCATTTCTCTTACAAAGCGAACTGTGGCCGTCAATCTGGCCGGCATTGAAAACGCCCTCAAGACCGGAAAGGTTGCAGGAGGCCGCAGGCAGATCAAGGGACGCGAGCTGAACTACGATGTTATTGCCAACGCTGGCGTTCTCGCTGATAAGATCAAGGCACTGCTACAGGTTGCCCCCGGCGATGACACCAATGTCCAGATCCTGGGCGGCGGCAAGCAGCTGCTCGTTCAGATCCCAACCGCCAGGGTTAATGCTGCTTCTGAGTTCGTGGTCGGATTGACCGGCGCAGCCGCAGCAGCAACCGAGGCACTCATCCAGACATTCAAGGCCACATTGATTGAGGCCCCCATGATCCACGCCGCAGTCTGGGGCGAGTACCCGCAGACCGTAGGCATGTCCGGCGGAAACGTCGCATCTGTTCTCAACATCCCCCAGAACGATGAGGGTCTGGGCTTTGCTCTCAGGAACGTCATGGCCAACCACCTCGCAGCCATCACCAAGAGGAACGCCATGAACGCCGCTGCTCTTGCATCCATTTACGAGCAGATCGGCGAGTTCGAGATGGGCAATGCCATGGGAATATTCGAGCGCCATCAGCTCCTGGGCATGGCATACCAGGGCCTGAACGCCAACAACATGGTCTACAATTGCGTCAAGGCAAACGGCAAGACCGGAACCATCGGCACAGTAGTGCAGAGCACCGTCGGTGCAGCCCTTGAAGACAAGGTCATCAAGGCAGGCAAGAAGCTGCCATCCGGCTATGTCCTGTACGAGGCCAACGATGTATCCAAGTGGAACGCTTACTGCGCCGCAGGCGTACTGGCAGCCACAATGGTCAACTGCGGCTCCCTGAGGGGTGCCCAGGCTGTGTCCTCAACACTGCTGTACTTCAACGATATCATTGAGAAAGAAACCGCTCTGCCTGGATGCGACTTTGGCAGGGTAATGGGTACTGCCGTAGGATTCTCCTTCTTCAGCCACTCTATCTATGGCGGCGGCGGCCCCGGTGTATTCAACGGCAACCACGTGGTAACCAGGCACTCCAGAGGATTTGCCATACCCTGCGTGGCTGCAGCAGTAGCACTGGATGCCGGTACTCAGATGTTCACACCTGAGATGACATCTGGACTGGTCGGTGCCATATACGGTGAGATCAAGGAATTCCGTGAGCCGATTGTATCGGTTGCGGAGGCTGTGTAAGGCGGAAGAAATGGTCACCGAATCAGACACGGCATCGATACAGGTGGAAATTGTTCCCAGCAGATTTCTCATGCCGGCGACGGCTCAGAAGCTGCTAAACGAGATCTACGGGAATGGGGGAATCACCAGGATCATGGTGCAAGGCCCCAATCTTCCGAGAAGCGTGCCCTATGGCCCCGGTAGGGGTGCCCCCATAGATGAGAATCGAGATTTGCTCATCGAGGTGGGCGGGCAGGCATTTGAGCTGAGCGTTAAGGTCGGAAGGATCAGGCTCGAGCTGGAAAATGAAAAATATTTCCCCGGGCTAAAGGCGGCGTGTGAGCGAGCGCTGCCCATATCCTTTCAGATCAGGCGCGGCAAGTTCTTCCACACCCGGCAAACCATTACGGACTATGCCAAGTTTGGCAAAGTGGAAGATACCCGTATCCTGGGACTGATCGATCCAAAGGCCAAGAAGAGCAAGATGGCCATATTGTCTGAAGAAAGAGTGACTATTGACGATGAGGAGAGATAAAATATGGCATACAAACCACAATTCTATCCCGGAAGCACCTCTGTTGGCATCAACAGAAGAAAGCACATGTCCGGCAACCTCGAGAAGCTCAGAGATATCCCTGAGGCGGATGTCACGGCGATCATGGGCCACAGGGCTCCTGGTGCCGATTACTCAAGCACTCACCCACCCCTCAAAGAGATGGGCGAGCCCGACTGCCCCATAAGGCAGATCGTAGTACCCACAGCAGGCGCAGCCGCTGGTGACCGTGTAAGGTACTCCCAGTGGACCGACTCCATGTACTTTGCCCCATCTATCCCATACTGGAGATCCTATTGGGGAGCCATCAACTGTAAGGGCTGCGACCCAGGCACTCTGTCCGGCAGACAGATCATCGAGGCCAGGGAGAGAGATATCGAAGCCTACACCAAAGAGCAATATGACAGTGAGATGACCGATGTCGCCCTCTGTTCCATGAGAGGCTGCACTGTGCACGGCCACTCCCTGAGGCTGGAAGAGAACGGCATGCAGTTCGATATGCTGGCCAGGACCGAGATGGGCGCCGACGGAAACGTCTATGCAGCCAAGGACCAGGTAGGCATTCCACTGGATAAGAAGATCAACCTGGGCAAGCCAATGTCCGAAGCCGAGGCCAAGAAGAGAACCACCATCTTCAGGGCAGACGGCATTCCAATGTGCGGAAAGGTCGGCGCCAGGGACTTTGACGAGTCCGTCGTTGCTTTGCACCATATGTGGGAGCTGCGCAGCAAGTGGGGATTCAGGCCGGAGTAAATGGGGTGAGATAAATGGCAGTAAAACACACCAAGAAACTATTCATTAAGGCTCTTAACAAGAAGTTCGGAAAGGATTTCGACCTCGCAGGCCAGAAGGTAGAGTACAAGAGACTTGGCCCCGAGCAAAACGCCCGCAAGCGGGAGTTCATGGAGTACGCCAAGAAGCTAGAGGGCAAGCGCGGCATGACCGGCTACAACCCCTATGTTCACGCTGGCGGCATTCCCCTCGGACAGAGGCAGCTCGTACCCTACAAGCTCTCTGGAACTGAGTATGTAGTAGAGGGCGACGATCTGCACTTCGTCAACAACCCAGCCATTCAGCAGATGTGGGATGATGTCAGAAGGACCATCGTGGTCGGCCTGGACATGGCCCATGAAGTGCTGCAGAAGAGGCTCGGCAAGGAAGTCACACCCGAGACCATCAACAACTACCTCGAGATCCTCAACCACGCCATGCCCGGCGCAGCTGTGGTTCAGGAGCACATGGTCGAGACTCACCCCGGCCTGGTAGATGACTGCAACGTTCGCGTCTTCACCGGCGACGATGCCCTGGCTGATGAGATCGATGATCAGTACCTGATCGACATCAACAAGATGTTCCCAGCCGAGCAGGCTGAGGCCCTCAAGGCTGCCATCGGCAAGACCTCCTGGCAGGCTATCCATGTTCCAACCATCGTCGTAAGGTCCTGCGACGGCGGCACCACCTCCAGGTGGAGCGCCATGCAGCTGTGTATGACCTTCATCGATGCATACAACATGTGCGCCGGTGAGGCCGCTGTGGCTGACCTGGCCTACGCCGCCAAGCACGCTGCCGTTCTGCAGATGTCTGAGATGCTGCCCGCACGCCGCGCTCGCGGACCCAACAACCCCGGCGGCCTGTCCTTCGGCTTCCTCGCCGATATGGTCCAGACCTCCCGTGTTGCAGCAGCCGATCCAGTGAAGGTCTCCCTGAACGTAGTCGCCGCTGGCGCTGCGCTCTACGACCAGATCTGGCTGGGCAGCTACATGTCCGGCGGTGTCGGATTCACCCAGTACGCAACTGCAGCCTACACCAACGATGTGCTGGATGACTTCTGCTACTACGGTGTCGACTTCGCCGCTGACAAGTTCGGTGGATTCGCCAAGGCACCCAAGCTGCTCGAGACCGCCAAGGAGCTGGCTACTGAAGTCAACGCCTACGGCATGGAGCAGTACGAGCTCTTCCCGACCCTGCTCGAGGATCACTTCGGTGGATCCCAGAGGGCTTCCGTTCTGGCAGCCGCATCCGGTATCACCTCCGCCATCGCCTCTGGCCACAGCCAGGTAGGCCTTGCCGGCTGGTACCTGTCCATGCTCCTGCACAAGGAAGGCTGGGGACGCCTGGGCTTCTTCGGCTACGACCTGCAGGATCAGTGCGGTCCAACCAACGTGTTCTCCTACCAGTCCGACGAGGGCGCACCTCTCGAGCTCAGGGGAGCTAACTACCCCAACTACGCCATGAACGTAGGTCACCAGGGCGAGTACGCAGGTATCTCCAGCGCCGCACACGCCGGCCGCATGGATGCCTTCGCAGTCAACCCCTTGATCAAGGTAACCTTCGCCAACCCCGGCATGGTATTCGACTGGGCCGATGTCAGAGCATGCTTTGGCAAGGGTGGAGCCCGCGAGTTCCGCGCCGCAGGCGAGAGATCCCTGGTCATGCCAGCAGTGTAGGCCAAAAGCCTACAATTTTTCCCTTTTTTATTGCGCAATTTTTATGGCCGGATGCCAAAAAAAGATTAACTAGCTGCTATCATTGGATTGCGTTCCGGCATCATATTCGTTCTTCTCCGCCCGGTCAATTTCTGCAATTTTTTTGCTGAGATAATCCAGCCGGGATCTGAGGAGCAGCAGCTCTCGCTGCATCAGCTCAGCTTGCGGCGGGTGGGAATCCTGATTGGTCTCATCCGGGAATTCTTCTCCTCTCAGAAGGTAGCTTCCTCCCTCGATTCTCAGGCCCATCCCATAGACCAGGCATGCAGCAACCTTTCTTCTGGCGTTCATCAGATCGTTCCAGAGGGCTTTTCGGGAAATGCCCATATAAAACGCCGCCTCCTCCTGATCCAGATCGAGAAGGTCTACCAGCCGCAGGGCTTCCAGCTCCTCGAGACTCATGGAGATGGCTTCCACTCTCGGGCATCCCTCCGGCATAAAACAGCGCACGGAAGGAATTTCTGAGATCCAGCGCCTACCTCTTCTTCTGCCGCGACAGGGACACATGCTCTTTAATGTGTATGCACCCTATTTCAATCTTGTGCAGCAGAAATATTTAAATACTTAGTCTCATAAGCTACTATTGTCGGACAGTGGTTGCTGGCTTAAAGCCGATAAACCCGATGTAAGCAAATGAGGTGAATCATATATGCCTTGGGGAGACTGTACTGGACCCTGGTGGACCGGCACCGGAGAGAAAAAGACCGGCAATTGCAATTCCGGCTGCCACAGAGCTTATGGCAGAGACGCGTCATGCGGGAGGGGATCAGGCCACGGCTTTGGCGCACCATCTCGCCTGCAGTCGAAAGAGGACAAGAGAAGCTATCTGGAGGCAGTCGCTAGGGACCTGGAAAGCAAGCTGAAGAATGTGCGGGATCAGATAGAACGGCTGAACTCCATTCCTGGATCAATAGAGAATGAAAACGGGCGTGAATAGAATCTATAATCGATCACAGGGCTTATCCCTGTTTTTCAAAGGTGGGATAAGCCTCGGACTAATTTTATCTCGTGTCTCTGATTATTATAATATTACTAAATCATATTAGATGCAAAAAATTCCATAAAAACTTATTTATATCACTGCCGACACCAAATAAAGAAAGTAAATTTGAATTAAATCAATTTAAATTTGCTTAAAGGGCAGTAAATGAGAATGAACCAATGATTTATGAGGAGGGTTAATTCATAAGATTCATTTTGCGCGTTTGCCTGGCATTGCTATCAATGCTGGCGCTATCCGGTCTATCCTGGGCAGGGGAATGGGACTATAATCCGGGCCAGGAATCAGTAAAGAACAAACATGATATGACGAGCGATGTCAGTGGAACTGGCTATGTTATGGAGTATATGAAGGTCAATACAAATAACCTGTCCATGCTGGAGTATGCTCATGGAAGCGGTACCATGGACTATGCTGATATCCTCAACAGCGAACAGAAATCGATAGTAAGCTCAACTAATTATTACTGGATTATCGATTATACAACTGGGCAATGGACGAAAAAGTATGGTAGCGCCAATAGCGTTATCACCTATACCAAGCAGTATGACAATATCCAATCCCCGACTGCATTTGCCTATGGGACGGGATGGTATGCGTCTCATCCAGTGGGATATAATTCTCTCCTGAAGGATAAGAATGAGGCCAAGAGCTATCAGGAATCGGCTTCAATGCACAGGCAAGTTGAATATGCCCGGGCCCTTAAGGGAGATATCGCCATCGAAATCAACTGCACGGGACCCAATGATGTGGCTGATGGCCGAGGATTCCTGAAGATGAAGATCGATGATGATGTGACCCAGGGCACGCTGCACATCGGCGAGCTATTTACTATGCCCATGAAAAATGTCAAAACTCCAAAGTTTGCAAACAAGCAGGGCTGGAAGAATAGCATAATTGAGATCGACAACAATTATGTAGGAGACTTCAGCGTCCAGAAGACCATGACCCTCGATATCAAGAAAGCCAAATCCTCCTGGGGAGAAGACTGGCTGCCCTGTTGCAGCGGTGGTTTCTTTGACATTCCTTCCAGGAATTTCGACAAGGATTTCGGCAGCCAAAAAGGCATATTCGATTGCACCTGCCGCAATACATCCATATCCACAATGAAGCCCAAATGGAATGCCAGTGCCGCTCAGTTTCCAACAGATGTCTATCGGCTTAAGCCATAGGCGACAACAATACTGATCAATCCCCCCTATTTTTTCTTGGGATTGGTGCCATGAGACTTCATTTCGGCGTAACTGTCAATCGGCAAAGCGGAACGTTCTTATGCTATAAACTAGTTTACTTTAGTTAATTCAATTTGATTTGGTGATGATATGAGGAAAATGACATTAGGAGTGGCTCTATTGCTCGCCATGGCGTTAATTGCTCCATCGCAGGGGGCCATGGATCGGCCCTCCAGGGATAATCCCGCCATATTGCTGGTGGTATTCGGAACCAGCTATCCTGAGGCTCAGGCTGCCTATAAGAACATAGAGCAGGTCTACCATGAGCAATTTCCGGATGCAGAGATTCGGATCGCATTCACTTCCGATTATATCAGGCGCAAACTCTTGGAGAGGGATAACGTCTCCATAGATAATCCTCTCACAGGCCTTGCTCGCCTTAATGACGAAGGATACGTGAATGTAGTGGTTCAGTCGCTGCATGTGATACCTGGCGAGGAGTTTCATGATCTGGCCAACATCGTGGATAGCTTGAGCGGCATCGACGGAAAATTCGGCTTCAAGAACCTTACTCTAGGCACTCCGCTTCTCATGAGCATGCAGGACTATCGCAACGTCTCCCAGGCCATAGCCAGCCAGCTCGACCAAAATACCACCGGGACGGAGAGAACACCTCACTCCAGCGCCAGAGATGCGGAAAAAATGGCTGTAGTCTTCATGGGTCACGGAACCGAGCATCCGGCAAATAGCGCCTATTCTCAGATGGCGAGCATCCTGTCCGAGGATCATAAGAACGTTTTCCTGGGAACAGTTGAAGGATATCCCGGCTACAATGAAGTACTTGGAAAACTGAAGGAATGCGGCGCAAAAAAAGTCAGGCTGATGCCGTTCATGGTAGTGGCAGGAGATCATGCTCTCAATGACCTCACCGGAAACGAGTCCGAATCATGGAAGAGCATGTTGAAAGAGGTAGGCTTCGATACCGACTTCAACCTGAAAGGATTGGGCGAGAACGATGCCATTGCCAGGATATTCGTCGAACATACCAGAGAGGCATTTTCCAAATTCAAGCAATAGTCTTCAAATAAATTTCTTAATATTTAGGTGGGAATAAAATTGAAATACTTGATCCTTATGCTATCGATGTTCCTGGCGGTGAATTTGGCTGGCGCGAATGTACTGATCAACGAGATGCTTGCCAATCCCGCCAAGGATTGGAATGGCAACGGCGCTGTCAGCGGAATGGATGATGAGTTCATTGAACTCTATAATTCGGCAAATCAGTCCGCTAATATCAGCGGATATGTACTCAAGGACACGGTCTATCGGTCAACTCCCGGAGAGTACGTGCTGCCCGAGGGGTCCGTGATCTGCCCGGGCGGGTTTTTGAACATATTTGTCTCCCAGAGCGGCGTGTTTCAGGGAAACGATGGGGATGCAATAAAACTGTATGATCCTCAGGGAAATCTGGTTGACGAAAAAGAGTACAGTGTCGCAATTGCGGATGTATCGTTTGCCAGGATACCTGACGGAGGAAAATGGAGCAATAGCACTGCACCTACACCCGGCCAGCCAAATCAGCAGAGCGCGCCATAGGTTGAGATGCAGCTATTCAATTTTTATATTACGTGGTGAATTCGTGTGGAAAAAATGCAAACAGAGATTGCAGCGCAGAGGCTAAATCTCAGCTATGAGTACTCTCGATTTCAAGCCCGCAAATTCGCGGTTATGCTGGCTGCTCTTGCGGCCATAGCCGTGCTGGCGGCCGTGGCAGTAGCTCTCGGCTCGGCCCACATTACGCCGGGACAGGTTTATTCATGCATCCTTGCCAGGTTCTTTCCTGACTACTTTCAAACTACTGATTTCTTAAATACCATCGTCTGGAAGCTCCGGCTTCACCGGGTGATTATGGCCATCTTCGCCGGAATGGGCCTGGCGATCGCCGGAGCGGCCATGCAGGGCATCCTCAAAAATCCCCTGGCGAGCCCCTTCACTCTGGGAATCTCCTCTGCGGCGTCCTTTGGAGCATCGCTGGCGATAGTTCTCGGAGCAGGATTTATCGGTGGCGAATATCTGATCGTCGGAAATGCATTCGTCTTTACGATAGTTGCCTCCCTTGCCGTCTATGGCCTTGCCAAGTACAGGGGAATCAGCCCTGAGACCATGGTTCTTGCAGGCATCGCCATCATGTACCTCTTCTCGGCGATGACCTCCTTTTTGCAGTACATCGGCCAGGCTGAGCAGGTTCATGAGGTGGTCTTCTGGATGATGGGCTCTCTTGGCCGCTCTTCCTGGGACAAGGTCGGCATAGTCGCCCTGTTCACGGTGGCATGTTCGTTGATCCTGATGAGGCTCTCCTGGGATATCAACACCCTGGGTGCGGGTGACGAGACTGCTAAGAGCCTGGGAGTTAACGTTGAGCTGGTGAGAGTATCGGGAATGATGCTCTCTGCACTGATAACTGCCAGCGTGATCTGCTTTACCGGCACCATCGGCTTCATTGGCCTGGTGGCTCCTCACATCACAAGAATGGTCATATCTGGAGATCATAGGTTCCTCCTCCCAGCATCGGGACTTATTGGAGCTCTGCTGCTCCTGGGCGCGGATACCGTGGCAAGGACCGTCATGGCTCCGGTCATCCTGCCGGTTGGGATCATGACCGCCTTCATGGGCGTGCCATTCTTCCTGTACCTGTTCATGAAAAGGAGGAAGGAGTTTTGGTGAAGAGCGCCTGCGAAATGGCCCATTTTTTTATTCTTATCTCAAGACTGCATCTTCTGTCTTTGCGTCCGCTGGAGAGTCAGGATAGACCTGGAATATGCCGTCGATATCCATATCGAAGTATTTTTGCAGCAGCTCCTTGTGAACCTCTCTCGGATCTATATCCGTAAACAGATCGGGATGCAGCCACTTGGCATAATAGAGCATGTTCACCAGCTCAGAGAGACCGCTTGCCATTTTGATATCTGTGATGTAGACCCTTCCGGCCTTCACGGCATCGATGTCCTCAAACCCGGGCAGAGACATTATCTCCACTCTCTTGGCCTGCATTTCTTCGATGGTGGGCGTGTTTCCCTTATACTGTTCCTGCGACATGGAATAGACGATTATCTTCGGGTTCTGCTCTATCACCCATTCCATATCCACATGAGGAACCTTTGTCGCCAGGTCGGCAGCGATATTTTTGCCTCCGGCTTCGGCGATTCTGGTGTGCCCGGTTGATTCCCTGTTCGCCGTCCAGTCAAAGTGCCCCATGGACATAAAATAGACAGAAGGCCGGTCTTCATCTGCAATTGAGGCCGTACGGTCTAAGATGGTGTTATAGTATCCGGAAATCCAGTCAGCCATCTCGGCGGCGTCCTTTTCCTTTCCCAGGACCCCTCCCAGGTCTTTGATCATGGGGATCAGGGCATCGATATGCAGAAGGCGGTATCTCAGCACTGGAATTCCATAATCTACCAGCTTTTTCTCCATATCCTCAGGAAACAGGGCTCCGGTCTTTGCGATCACCAGGTCGGGCTTTCTCTCAAGTATCTTCTCGATATCTGCATCGCGACCGGATTTTCCGACGTGATCTTTTTCCAGCAGAGAAGCAGGCATATCACAGTCGTCGGTGACCGCTGTAATTCTGTCAGATTCACCGAGCGCATATATTGCCTCTGCCGCCCCGGGAGAGAGGCATATGATGCTCTCCGGGCTGCAGGGAACTGTCACATTCCGGCCATCTTCGTCCCTGATGCTGACCATTTTTCCCTCATCAGCCAGAACGGGAAGGAGCAAAATGGCGAGAGCCAATAGCAATGCGAGCAATCTCATTTTATTACCATCTTTGATTGTCATTTCGTTCAATCCGTTTTGATTAATTTTACTTGCCTTTTTGAAAATCAAATTGAGTTCAGCCCATAAATAGTATTTGGTTGGCACTGTATTATATCAATCATTGTATCAATCCAAAATAAAGAGAGATTGTTTAATCTTCGATCCGCTTAATCAAGTAAATTATTCGTCAAATCAATTTACTCAAATTAGCAGAAATATGCTGAATCAGCCACAAACTATATCTATTATAAGAAGATAATATTACGTTAATGAAGTCGGGAGGAATCCGAAGTGTTGGATAAATTCATGTCTGAGCACCTCTATGGAAAGAATATCGAGGTCTATTTCGGCGGCAGTGAGAAGGAACGCATGAAGGGAAAGCTGGTGGGAAGCGCTGACGGAGTGATAGTCCTGGAGCATAACGGAAGAAGGGACTACGTAAACATTGAGAAGGTGGTTGCTGCCTGGGAGACCTGATTTGGCCTCTCAGCTACAATTTGGATCTGAAAATTAAGGCGAGGGAAAACCATAGGCCCCCTCCAGAACAAGTCCGCAAAACTCTTTTGCCAGTTCTCTATGCACTGATTCAGGGCCTATATCTGTAAACAGCTGCGTATGAAGCTATTTGCCCAGGTAAAGCTCTCCCACTATAGCACGTACTCCTGATGTAATCTTGCCACTCATCATGAAGACCAGTCAATTCTAAAATTTGGCCCGCACCGACCAACCACCTGCATTGAAACATTATCCATTCACACGTGATTCGAAGCCGCCCTTCGAACCAAAAGATTTAAGTAAAATCAATTTGAATTAAGTCAAATGCAATGGATCATTACTCCATGCGTCCATTCAAATCAGGAAATGAGAACGAGACGGTCATCTTGGTCTCATTTCCGTCTCCCATTTATAAGACCGAAATAGTCAGCGGAGGATGGCAAAATGGCAAACGAGAAAATCTCCCTGAAGACGAAGGATATAAACGAGGCATTATCAGATTATCAGGTGCAGAGCCTGGAACAGGTCGTTCTGGAAGGCGATATCGAGATCGAGATGGATTTACCAGGCAGCTCTCAGCTGGTGCTAGCGCAGCCACTGGGTCAGGAGTTTGCCAGGCCCACATTGCAGCCGTTCCACTTCTCCCGAGCGATGAGGTATCCGGTTGATTCCGGTCTTCAGACGGCAATGAGCTGGGGAAGTTCTGCGGGCAAATAGGGTGCCTGCGTCAGATGACTTCTGAATTTCATTGCGAGGCAAGGGAGACGATCCCGGCAAAAAGGTCCCGCAGCTCTATTCGCATTTTACTTGCAGAGGATTCATTATGATTGACATTCTTAAGAGCAAAAGAGAAAGTTCTCGATTTCAAATTCTGGTAGAGATCGCCGCCCACCAGCCAAATATGCGCCAGAAAGAGGTTGCGGATCGCCTTGAATTGACCCCACAGGCCATATCGGAATATATCAAGGAGCTTGTCTCCGATGGGCTGGTTACTGCAGACGGCCGGATGCAATACAGAATCACCAAGGAAGGGGTGGAATGGCTGCTTGAAAGCGCTGCCGATCTGAAGCAGTATGCCAGGATGGTCACGGAGGATATAATCAGCCACGTCTCAGTCTGGAGCACCCTGGCGGAAACGGACCTTCACAAGGGAGAGAGAGTGTCCCTCCAAATGCGCAGCGGTCTGCTCTATGCCAATAAAAAGGAAGGCATCGATGCTACCGGCGTTGCTATCTCAGATGCTTTCGCGAGCGAAGATGTCGGCGTCTCAGACCTCAAAGGCCTGATAAGTCTGGATGCAGGAAAGATAGTGTTGTGCAAAGTGCCGAGAATTCAGGCAGGAGGATCTCGAAAGGTCAATATGCAGCTTCTAAAGGAGAGGATCTCAGGCAAGATGATGGTCGGCGCTCTGGGAATTGAGGCAATTGTAGCCCTGCGAAAATCGGGCAGAGAGCCGGATATCATCTTCGGAGCAGGGGAAGCATCGGTGGAGGCTGCATATCATGGGATCGACTCTGTGATCGTCAGCGTGGACGAGCAGATCCCCAGAATCCTCAAGCGCCTTGAGTCCGAGGAATTGAAATACGAGCTGATTGACCTGACATTAAGCTAAATAAGCCAAAAAATGAGGGCTGCCCGTCTGTCCGCCCCCACAGTTTTTCCGCATATTCATTTGCATATCCATCGGCAAGACAGATCTATCTCAACCTCAACTGGCTGAAGCGGCGGAGGTGGTGGGGTAGACATAAACCCCATCCAGCTGGCTAAGGCCGTAGAATTTCTCTGCAAGCTCCTTGTGGATCGCTTCAGGATCCATATCCTTAAACAGCTCAGGATAGAAGAGCCTGGCCATGTAAAGCTGGCAGACGACCGCGCGTACACCGTACCTTAGCTCTCCGGAGATCAGGTAGACTTTGCCGTCCTTGATTGCCTTGACATCCGCAAGCTCGGGGCGGGAGATGATTTCGTCTCTCAGCGCTTTTAGCTCATCTTCGGTGAAAGCCTTATCGCTGGACCTCTGCTGGATGATAACATCCGGATCAACCTCCACCACCCATTCTGGGTCGACAGTGGGATAAGTATGGGTGCTGTTGCCCATGTCTTTTGCAATGTTGTCCCCTCCGGCAAGCCGGATCAATGTATCGGATGGGTTGCCGTTCGAGACAGTGTAATAAGGCTTTCCTGCCCACTCAAAGAAGACCTTCGGCCTGTCCTCGGGCTTCACGCCGGCGAGGCGTTGCTGGATCTGGTCCTGATATCCTTTGATGAAATCGGTGATCTCTTTGGCACGCTCTTCTTTGCCCATTATTTTGCCCAGCCTTTCCATCACATCGATGTCTTTGGCCGGGTCCACAAGGGACTCGATCATCACAGGGATGCCCGCATTTTCCAGCTCCTTCAAGTTGTCGTCTGATAGCATGGTATCGGCGATCACCAGGTCCGGAGAAAACGATATTATCATCTCCAGATCAGGAGAATAGGAGCTCTTCCCGGCAATGGGAATCTCCTCCAAAGCGGGCGGAAAGTGCGAATACGAGTCTCTTCCAATCAGGCTCTTTCCGCCATCGAGTGCATAAAGGTAGGATGCGACTCCTGATCCTAACGACACTACTTTTTGCACCGGCGCATTCACGTCTACTGAGCGCCCGGTGGAGTCGACAACAGTGACATTCTCAGCGCTTCCTGCTGTGATGAGAAGGCCGATGCATACCAATATCCAGACTGTCCAGACTGGGTTTTTATTCAATTGTATCTCCTCCAAATTAAGATTGATTTAATTTAAGTCAATTTAACTTGTATATAAAGCCTGCCCGATGTAAATTTATATTTCCTCAAGTAAAGTTATATTTCATAGGTTAATGAACTGAGAAAATGCAGAAGGCGCTTGGCAATGGATGAGAATTATACGGATATTGGAGCTACTACACGCGAGGCAATGGACATAAGCAAAAGGAGCAGAGGAATCATCACAGAGATTGTGGGAGACAGAACCCCGGAAGACAGAATCCGGCAGAGATGCTCAATAGCCACTGGAGACCCCAGTGTCGCCGATATACTCAGGTTTGTGAAGGACCCCATAAATGCAGGACTCAGGGCACTGGATGGAAGGGCGAAAATATTTGTGGATATCAATATGGTAAAGGAAGGCGTGGTCAAGAAAGGCCATCAATGCTCAATTACCGCAATGATTGGAAAGGGAGATGATCTGGCGGAAAAAGAGGGAATAACCAGGAGTTCGGCGGGCGTTCTGGCATTTAAAAGCGAGCTCTCCGAAAGCATAGTGATGATAGGCAATGCGCCGTCTGCGCTTCTGACCCTCTGCGACCTCATATCCTCAGAGGATGTCAAGCCTGCCCTGGTCATCGGCACTCCGGTCGGATTTGTGAATGCAGCGGCGAGCAAGGAACTCCTCCGGAGCCTGGACGTGCCATCCATATCAATTGTCGGCACCCGCGGTGGAACGCCCATTGCAGTAGCAGCCATGAACGAGATGATAAATATGCGCGTCCGTTCATGAGAGTCCTGCAGGGCTTCCTACATCCTCAATTCTTTTTCCAACTGGTCATCGGGGTCAGATTGATTTGAATAGAATAGTGAGACACCCCTCCTGGAGCAGAGGAGAGGGTTTGGCGGCAGGTTTGGGGGCAGGGCAGTTGCGTTCGGGGTTATGCGGCGAGGCCATTATTCTTGCAGGAATTGATCATAGGGAGAATCATCGCGGCTTAGCTTAATTTAGAGCGCGATATCGCACAGGCCGGGATTATCGCCATTTGGAACAAGGACGTAGACCTTTTTGTCAAGCTTGACCTCTACTTTGCTCCCCACTGGTGTCGCATCAAAATTATGGGTTACAAGGAAGAATGCCAGATCCTGGGAATCAATGTTTCGATCGTCAAAGGAGATAAGAAGACTCTTGAGATTGGAGAGATTTTCAGTTTCGCCCGCCGCTATTGCCGGGACCAATGATACTACAATTACGCAGATCGCCATCAATGCCTTTAGCCGCCTCATGGACTATCACTTAGCCTAAAAAGGATATATAGACGATTTAGAAAAGAGTATCTACCCAGATAAGTACAGAAATGTCCAATGATGATCAAGAATTGAATAGAGATCTGCCTTGGAAGTGAAGCATTCCTTTTCCGCACCCGTGGCTGCAATGGTCCTGGCGGCATCGATGGTGATCGATGTTTCAGACTCGTTTGAATTGAACTGATACAAGTCAGCACATTGATTAAAGTGGTGAGGGATATCGAAAGAGTTGGCAGCCTGCTCCAGCCAGATCATCCTGAAAAATCTTCTATTTTGTCTTCTTTTCTCATTCCGTCCGGCGAGAATTCCTTCCCACGAAACCCACCGCGATGGCGGCACGGTTGGACTGCCGCTCCACGGGCGCGGGCGTGGGCACGCGCCGCCCGCGGGAAGCGAGCCGCCGGGCGTAGTGGGGATGCCGCCGGCCAGACGCAGGGTGTGTCTTGCCGCCAGGGGGCGGGCGGGAGAGGCGCGATCCTTGCCGGGCGGGCTGATCCAGGAGAAGCAAAGGTCGCGCACACGATAGGGAAGATTTCTCGCTGGCCTGGAAGGGGCTCAGGGTCTCAGCGTGTCGAAGTGGAGGATGGGGCTCTGGATCCAGTCTTCGAAGAGCGATCTGGCCCTTCCGTACTCGGGCGGTGGGCTGGAGATCATTCGCGGCTGCTATTCTGGCGATAGCCATGCAGGATGGGAGAGATGGGCGGTAACTGAGTTATGGCTCGTTAGTAGGCCGGTAACAAATCTTGGCTACCATGGTAAATCTTTAACAGGAGAATCACCAAAATTAGATAGTTCTAGTACTTCCAATAGTGCAGTCTTCTGGTTCTTGTGATTCACTAATGGGTTATCAATCGTATACTTATAAAAATTCTTAATAGATTGTCTTACATAAGAACGCAGAGTTACAATCTCTTCTCTTTTAATTGGATCTCCTACAATGCCAGTATGGACGAGTTTAGATCTTTTCGAATAGATGTGCTTAATGAACTTATAAATTATTTTGGATTCAGCATTTGTTTTTCCAATAAGCGTAGCAGCATTTCTCGATATCCTATATCCTAATTCGGAACCCGATGGATTGAACAATGCCTCCAAACTGATGGATAAGTCCAAGAGCGCTATTGAAGTAGAATGGGCATAATATGACATATCAAAATTATCTAGAGCTATTTTTAGAATATCATTTTCAAAACTCATATTATTTCTATCTATATTTTTGATGAGGTTGCTCAATTTCGCAACATCTTCATCATCTATTGTAAATTTTCCTGCACTTGAGGTAATAAATACTTGTGGATAAAAACTAAAGCGTTGAACATTTATAATAGAATTCTCATCATAAAAATAGTATAAAAATGGCATATTGATCTCACCTTCTTTAAATAACCTCATGATTTTAAATAGTGGTGACAAATACGAGTCAACTTCTGTCTCAGCCTGCTTAATTGTCTCAAAATGATTCTTTACAACAAAAATTTTGCTAGATCCTGAAGAGTGATCAATGCAATTGAGTCTATCAAGTTCAATTTTTAAAAAGCTACGGTTATTATAAGGCCCCAATTCTTCCAGAAGATTCAATCCTTTGTATGTATCTAACTCTTCAACGTAAAAGCTATGCCCTAAATTCAATTTTAAAATTGATTTATCTGCACATGAAAGAAATCCTAATATCTCTATCGTTCCCCTGAGTTCATTGGAAATTCAATCATATGACAATGCATTTTATTATTTATATTTAGTGCATTATTAGCAAAGGTCTAAAAATCAAACAGCGACTTCTGCTTCTTTTCCCCAGCCGCAGGCGCCTTCCGCTCCGCCCGGCTATCGCCCTCTGCCTTCTTCGGCCTGCCCCTCTTGCGTGGCTGGGCTGGCGCGCTCGCTTCCGCCTCCCCGCTAGCCACTGGCTCCTCATGCTGGGGCTTGACCTCCGGCGCTGCCGTGGCTGCCGCCTCCGCCCTGGGCGGCTCCGTCTCCGCGGCCTTCTCGGCGCTCGGCTGCATGGCCTCCGTCAAGCCCGCGCCCACCTGCAGCACCCCCGCATCCGCCAGCGCGGACTGCGTCTGTGCCGACGCTGCACTCGTCAGTGGCGTGCCACCCAGCGGCTGCTGTGATGTGCCTGTGCCATGCCAGGAGAACTCAATATCCTCAAACACTTCCTCCGCCCGCAGCTTCATCGCCCCCTCGAAGATGTTCTGCACCTTCTTGGTGGAAGTAGTGCTTCCCAGGAGCAGAGCGATCTCATCGGCATCCAGCTCCAGCTCCGCAGCCAGTGGGATGGCCTTCCTCTTGTCTACCAGAAGCAGCCCCACAAAGCCCATCAGCTCCGCCCGCACAAAGGCCGCTGAGACATGGCAGTGCCTGCCGATCTTTTTTGCAGCCGAGTCCCGAATGCTGCGCGCCTTCCTGGTCTGGCCCATCTGCCTCCAGCGGCTTGGTGGCCGGAATGCCACATAGCCGTGCCGGGCTGCGGCCTTGGCCGCCTGCACTCCTCCGGTCATGAGAAAGCTCGCGTATCTCCACAGCCCGTAGTTCTGCCGGACCCGGACCCGACCCAGGAATACATCCGCCCGCGCCAGCTGCTCATAACCCCTCCAGAGGTCCTCGCCTTTGTATGCCAGAGGCAGGTTCTCGTCCACCCAGCCGATGAGGTCCTCAGGGCTCTCGTCGAGCGCGTAGCTGGCCTGAAGGGCTTCCTTGGCGCTATTGCCTTTGAAGATGACCTCCAAAACCCGGAAGATGGACGACTTGACATCGCGCTCCGCCGTGGCTACATCTTCTTTGGCCAGAGCCTTCTGGCCCTGGGCGGCAGCCTGCAAATCGTTAACCCCGGAGCGCATGTCCCCTCCGGCACGCTCGGCAATCATCATCAGGGCATCGGGATCGCAATCAACGCCCTCCGCCCGGCAGATCTCCCTCAGAGCTTGGGCGATGGTGGTGGAGCGCACCGACCGGAACTGTATCCCCTTGGCCGCGTCCCGCAGTTGCTTTTCGATTTCGTAATACTCATTGGCGATGAGCAGAACCGGCTGGCGGGTGTCCCTGACCAGCCGCAGCATGGCAGCCGCCCCTCCCCGGTCCGCGGAGCCATGCAGGTTGTCCGCTTCATCAAGAATGACCAGCCGCGGCTTGCCTGAAAAGGTCATTGAGCGCGAGGCCGGCCCGGCGATCTTTTCAATCATGCCTGCCGTGCGGGCGTCAGAGGCATTCATCTCGATGTAATCCCAGTCAAACTCCCGCGCCAGGGCAAGAGCCGCCGATGTCTTGCCGGTTCCCGCCGGCCCGTAAAGTATCGCGGCCCCGGTGATGGGCCTGCCACTCTCCCAGGACTCGGCCCATGCCCTCAGCTCATCGATGGCCTTGCCGTTTCCTAAAACCTGTTTGAGAGTATCGGGCCGGTACTTCTCAGTCCACTTAACCGCAGGGGGCATTTTTACCTCAGAACTGACTGAACAATTGACTGCCTGACTACCTGTCTACTTAACTGCCTGTCTGCCTGTTGGGCAGACTACCAGACGCCCTCTCTGCCGGTCATCTCCTCAATCTCGATCTCCCAGATGGTCATGGGCATCCTCTCCAGCTCCTCGCGAGAGAACTTCTTGCCGCCGTGACCGCCAAGGCCCTTCTCGGTAAAGGCATCAAACATCCTCTGCTTTGCTTGCACGCTATCGGAAAGGTGGCAACTGCCATAGGCCAGGACGCTCGCCCATCTCTCCTTCTCCAGAAGGTCTACCTGAAAACAAACTCGGGGATTAAGAGTGGCATACTCTACCTTCCGTCCCCCGCCCCGGGAGTGAAGGTAAATCTTGCCGTCCTGATAAACGTAGGACATGGGAATGACATACGGCTGATCGTCTTTGGACAGAGCCAACCGGCCGTATCTGGCTTTAGAAAAAAGAATCGTGCATTCATCCTGAGATAGATCCCTGGGCTTCATATCGGAAAAGTTGGTCTCTCATGCATTTAATTTTTGCCTTTTCAAGGCGCCCTTCATGGCCGGCTTGAAAAGAAAGCTCCTGCAATCAGCAGAATCATTCCCAGAGCAATCATGGGCACCCCGGGAAACGCCGTCTCTACCTGAAACTTGGTGGACCCTGCCTCCGCGCCTATCAGCTTGAAGCTATCGTTCTGCATATCTCCGTTCTTGCTATCCAGAACCTGAACCCCCACCAGAGCAATCCCGGTGAGAATCACCAGCACCCCCATCACAGCAGCGATATTCACATTAACCATTGTTCATCCCCTTCGAGTACAAATTATTCAGCACCTTGGATATAATGGTTTGCCTACTATTATCTGATCTCACGATTCCACCACTCGATCACGTCGCTAGATCTCATCGCTAGATCCCACAGCAAAATCCCGCCGCATAAGCCGAGATCAAATTCTGCCCTAAAGTCTCTACGCCAAAAAGGTTTTACCTTGGCAGCATCTTCTCACATGGAATGTTCAACAAGATCCTGATAGCCAATAGGGGAGAGATCGCCATACGGGTGATGCGCGCCTGCCGGGAGCTTGGCATCTCGACAGTGGCCGTCTACTCTGAAGCGGACAAGAACGCCCTTTTCGCCAAATATGCAGACGAAGCAGTCTTCATCGGGCCGGCCCCCTCCCGCGAGAGTTACCTGCGTATCGACAATATAATTAAAGCTGCTATGGATACCGGAGCTGAGGCCATCCATCCCGGTTACGGCTTCCTTTCTGAGAATACCAACTTCGCAGCCGCCTGCGTGGAAAACGGCATCATCTTCATAGGCCCGCCGTCTTCGTCCATTGACGCCATGGGCTCGAAGATCACCGCCCGCCAGACAATGAAGGACGCAGGCGTTCCCATCGTGCCCGGAATCGAGGAGGGAATCAGCGATCCGGATGAGGCTGTGAATATCGCTGAGAACATAGGCTACCCCATTATCCTCAAGCCAGCAGCAGGCGGCGGAGGAATCGGCATGAAGATCGTGCAGAGTCGCGAGGAACTCTTGCCGGCTTTGGCCTCCTCCCAATCGGTAGCCAGGAGCGCTTTCGGCGATGACACCATCTATATCGAAAAGTATCTTCGAGAGCCCAGGCATATCGAATTTCAGGTCCTGGCCGACAATTATGGCAAGACCATCTACGTCTCCGACCGGGAGTGCTCCATTCAGCGCCGCCATCAAAAGCTGATTGAGGAATCCCCTTCGCCCGTCATGACCGAAGAGCTGCGCGAGAGGATGGGCTCCATCGCCGTCAAGGCTGCCAAAGCCATCGGCTACTCCAGCGCCGGCACAGTGGAGTTCATGTATTCGCGAGGAGACTTCTACTTCCTGGAGATGAACACCCGCCTGCAAGTAGAGCATCCCATCACAGAGATGGTAACCGGCGTGGACCTTGCCAAAGAGCAGATCCTCGTGGCTGCAGGCTACCCGCTGGGATACGACCAGTCCGACATGAAGATCAGAGGCTGGGCGATAGAATGCCGCATAAATGCCGAGGACCCGCTAAACGATTTCGCCCCCAGTCCGGGAAAGATCAAGCGCTACCGCAGCCCTGGCGGCCCGGGAATAAGGGTAGACAGCGGAGTCTATACCGGCTATGTCATCCCGCCGTTTTACGATTCCCTCATCTCCAAACTGGTGGCCCACGGAAAAGATCGCAAAGAAGCAATCGCCAGAATGGAGCGGGCCCTCTACGAGTACATCATCGTAGGAGTCAAGACCAATTTGATCTTCCACAAAGCAGTTCTCAGAAACAGCCGGTTCCGGAGCGGAGACATCAACACTCACTTCATCAAGGATGAGAACATCGTCGAGGCGGTAAAGGTCGTGGCAGTTGAGGATTACGAGAAGGGCATGTCGCTGGCGTCCGCCTTGGGCGCAGACAACCGCCAGATTGCTGCCATATCTGCCGCTGTGGGGTCGTACCTCGCCAAGAACCATGCCGAGGAGAAGAGTTGAAGTTGGCAGCACTAGATCTCCTCTCATTTTTGGCCTCAGGAGAGTGGGTATCGGGCGAGGAGATTGCCAGGAAGCTCGGCGTCTCCCGAGCCGCAGTCTGCAAGCAGGTCAAGACCCTTCGCCAGAGAGGCTATGAGATCTCATCCTCCACTGGGAAGGGCTACCGCCTGGTCGGAAAGGCCGATCTGCTGGACGCGGACCGGATAAGCCGCAGCCTGAAGACTGCCTGGTTAGGAAGAGATCTGCAGGTCGAGAGGCAGGTCAACTCCACCAATGGGGTAGCCATATCGAGAGTATCCTCTTCGCCCAGCGGCTCAGTCATACTGGCCGAGATCCAGACCGCTGGCAAGGGCAGGCTCTCCCGGCCCTGGGCTTCGCCGCCCGGTGGAATCTGGATGAGCCTCATCCTGAAGCCGACAATGCCGCTCAACCAGGTCTACCGGATCAACATGGCTGTGAGCGTGGCCCTCTGCCGGGTCCTATCAACCCAGTTCGGACTGAATGCAGGCATCAAGTGGCCCAACGACCTCTTGATCGGGCAATTCAAGATCTGCGGCATACTCATGGAGGTAGGTGCACAGGTGGACAGGCTGGACTATGCCGTGGTAGGAATAGGCTTGAACGCCAACAACGACATATCTCAGTTTCCTGCCGAATGGAGATCAACAACTCTCGCGTCCCAGCTTGGCCATGAAATCGACCGGTGCGATCTTATCGCTCGAATTCTTCAGGATATTGAAGTGGCATACGAAAACATGGAAAGCAAGGAGATCTTCGAAGAATGGCGCCGCCGCTCGGTCACTCTGAACCGGCAGGTGCTCATCACCTCTGCGACAGGTGACCGGATAGGTAGAGCCGTGGACCTGGCAGAGGACGGTGCCCTTATCCTGGAGATCGAAGGGAAGCGAGAAAGGATTCTGGCCGGAGACTGCATCCATCTGCGAGACGCCCAAGCAGCATCAATCGCATCAATAGCATCAACTGCATCAGCATTAACCGCATCGGCTGCCGGGGCAAACTGGGAGGAAAGATGAGGCCGAGAAAGGTGCGTGGCATCGCCAGAGATACGCTGCGATTCATCATGGAGGCATCCCGGTCATCTCTGCCCGTGGAGTTCGCGGGGCTGCTTCAGGTCGATCTGGAGATCATCACCGAGGTCCTCATTCTGCCAGGCACGGAAAACTCCAGGATGAGCGCTCTGATTCGTCTTTACATGCTTCCCAACATGTCTGTGGCAGGATCGGTTCACAGCCATCCCTCAGGAGATCTCAGGCCGTCTGAGCCCGACCTGCAATTTTTCTCCCGTACCGGAGACTTTAATATCATCGTCGGTCCGCCATTTGATGAGAGGAGCTTTGTCTGCTACGACCGCATGGGACGGCAGCGCGATCTGGCAATTCTGGATGTGGATTTTAAGGACGAAGGCTTTGATGAGGACTTTGAAGACGAATTTGATGGCGAATACGACGGGGACCGACTTTGACCCTGGTAGTGGCCACCGGCACTTTTGACCTCCTTCATCCCGGCCATGTCCTCTATCTGGAGCGCTCGCGAGCTTTGGGCGACGAGCTGGTCGTCATCGTTGCCAGAGACGTGAATGTGCGCCACAAGCCCAAACCCATACTTCCCGAGCAGCAGAGGCTGAGGATGATCTCGTCTCTCAAGGTCGTGGACAGAGCCGTGCTGGGCGAAGTCGGGGATATCTTCCGTACAATAGAGCAGCTAGAGCCGGATATAATCACTCTGGGGTATGATCAGCATTTTGATGAGTCCATGCTGCAAAGAGAGCTGCTCCGTCGTGGCCTTCATCCCAGAATTGTGCGCATTGAGGATCATGAGCCCGGCGCTCTTTGCAGCTCCAGCCGGATCGTAAATAAGATCCTGGAGCGCTTTCGCGGACGCCGAATCTGATCTAGAAATGTTGCAGTTAATAATATCGTTAATGATGCAGTTGATGATGCCGTTAAGTACTTATACCGTACTCTCATCTTCGGGCCTGATGGCCAGAGTTGCAGTTGGAGGAACCTTCGATCCCATTCATGATGGGCATATCTCATTGCTGAGGCGTGCTTATGAGCTGGGAAAAGAAGGAGAGGTGGTAATCGGCCTGACCTCTGATGAGATGGCCAGAGAGAGCCGGACCCGCTTTGTTAATGATTTTGAGGTTCGGGCGAACAATTTGCGGGCGGTGGTGAAGAGGTGTTTTGGCATCGAGCATGCCCTCATCACAAAGATAGACGATCAATGCGGCTCCTCAATCTATGAAGACTTCGATTTCATCGTCGTCTCTCCCGAGACCATGCCCATGGCTGAGAAGATCAACCGGCTCAGATCCAGGAAGAACCTCAAGCCGCTGCAGATATCCGTAATCGAATACAAGATGGCACAGGACCTCGTGCGCATCAGCTCCACCAGGATCTACGAAGGCAAGATCGACAAGCATGGCAAGGTTCTAATTGGCTAGATTTTCGGTCGAATTCTTGCCAGGACCAGAGCAAATGGCGATAAATGGCTATCATTCAACAGTCAGGTTTTTTTATTAAGAATGGTGTGATGACTTATGCCAAGTGCTGTGCCGGGTGCGGATGATCATTTCAGGCCAAAAGCAGTCTGCGACCACTTCTTGAAGATAACGACATTAAAACACCCATCCCGCGATGAGGCTCATCCCGAGGATGGCAATGAGGATGAGGTGCGGGACTATGTGGCCGGGTGCATCGATAAAATCAAAAATATTGACAAGCCCATATTTTATGAGCCGAAAGCGACTGATGCCGGCAGGAGAGTTATCGTTGCCCGCAGAAAAGGGTCTGGAGACTACTCCCTGGCTCCATACGTCACCCTGCAAGCGCATATGGATATGGTATGCTTTCCGAAGAACGATATCTTTCCCCTGAATGTCTTCGACTACGACCTAAATGGGGAGAAATGGATAAAGGCCGGGGATCTGGAGAGCATCAATGATCCGAGGAAGGGAACCACACTCGGCGCGGATGACGGGATAGGTGTGGCAACCGCTCTCGCCCTCCTGGAGGATGAGACTTTGCAGGAGTATCCTCTGGAGTGCTTCTTTACCGTCCAGGAAGAAAATGATATGGGCGGAGCAGAGCATTTCGATAAGAGCCTGCTTTTAGGCAGAAAGTACATCAACCTTGATGCGGAGAATGTGACGACCATATTCTATGGATGCGCAGGCGGCTGCGATTTTTCGTTCTCGGGAAATATTGAGCGGTCGGAGATGGAGAAGGATTTCACAGTCCTGAATGTCTCTCTTTTCGGCCTTCGCGGGGGACACTCTGGAGTTGATATCAACAAGGGTCGGCTCAATGCCATCAAAGGCCTGGCGGAAATTCTATTCAACCTCGATGAGCGGACCGCTTGCCGGGATGATGGAGGGGCATCCGGTTTCGATCTTCGCCTCATTTCCATGCAGAGGGATGAACAGGCCAAGATGAACTCCATTCCCAGCAGCGCGAGTGCGGTCGTTGCCATTCCAAAGGCCAGGAAGGAGAGCTTTGAGAACTGTCTGGCCTCTCAATGTAATGCAATAAAATCTCTCTATCAGCCGGAGGAGGACAAATTCGTCTGGCAGTTCTGCTGGCAGGGGGCTATGGAGGCGAGGCCTTTGACCAGGGCATCAACTGATGCTCTTCTATGCCTTCTCTGCCGGATACCTCATGGAGTCTTCCGGATGATCCCGGAAAACGTCAAGCTGGTCGAGACATCGAGCAATCTCGCCAATATTGTGATAAAAAATGACACCGTAGTCATCAAGGGGTCAAACCGCAGCTCCAATAGTGCTCACATGAAGGCCCTGCAGAATATAGAGGACAGCATTGGCGCCTGCTTTAATTATGCGGTAGCGTTTACCGATGGCTATCCCGCCTGGCAGCCGAACGAGAACTCCCCGCTTCTGGCAATGGCAAAAGAGGTTTACGGAAGCAAATATCCCGGATATGACGCGACAGTGATTCATGCCGGCCTGGAATGCAGCCAAGTGGTGGACAAATACGGCAGCGATATAGACTGCATCTCCATCGGTCCCGCCATTGTCGATCCCCATTCGGGCGGCGAGCGGCTAAAAGCATCGACCGTTGAGCAATTCTATGATGCGGTAGGGCAGATTATTCACAGGATATTCCAAAAGGCGTAACTGAGAGATAGCCGATCTGGAATGATCAGAATCAAATTATCGGAGGAAAGCCCTCGTCATACTTTTTCCTGATCATAAGTTTGAGCTGAAGAGCACAGGGTTCAGACCCGTGCAGGTGGGAAAAGCGAAAGATTCCTAGAGCTTTTGGATCAATTGATATCCTCAGTGTAGTGCAACTTCCCACTTCCAGCCCAATGATGCAGCCTTGGCAAGAGCATCATCAGAATCATCTTTGAGTCCGATCTTATTGAGGACCTCTCCCTTAAAATGCCATGCAGCCGGATCGGAGGCGTTGATCTCCAGCGCCTCTTCGAAAGAAGCCAAAGCATCTTCATATCGGTTAAGTCGATTCAAAGCAATTCCGCGGTAAATCCAAGCAGAAGCAGATGATATATCCGTCTCCAGCACTTCGTCAAAACATCTTATGGCATCATCATAGCGGCATAAATTCATAAAAGTTATTCCCTCGCAAAACCACGTCTTTATGTCGCAGGGGTCGATCTCAATTGCCTTTTCATAGCAGAAAATGGCATCTTCATAGTTCTGCAATTGAGCAAGCGCATTGCCCTTGTTGTTCCATGCATCGAAGTAGTTCTGATCAATGTCTGTAGCTCGCTCAAAGCACTCCACTGCATCATTATATCTATGCATGGTAAAGAGAATATTGCCTTTGTTGTTCCAGGCCATGGCATAATTGGGATTGCTTTCGAGGGCATTCTCAAAGGATTTAATGGCTTCATCGTAGAGCTCCAGGTTCTTCATTGTAACTCCTCGATTATTCCATGCATCGGCATTCTCTGGGTCCAATTCCAATGCTCTATCAAAGGATCTGATGGCATCTTCATATTGGCCCATCTCATCCAGAGTAAGAGCTCTATTGTACCATGAGGAAACATTCCTTTCGTCGAGTTCCTTAGCTTTATCAAAGCACTTCATAGCCTCGCTGTAACGGATTAGTCTCTTTAAAACAATTCCTTTATTATTCCAGAACTTCGAGCTATCTGGATTAATTTCTATGGCCTTGTCGTAGCTAGATAGTGCATCATTGTACCGACCAAGTTCGTATAGGCAAATGCCTCTATCAAACCATATGGAACTATTGAGAGGATCTATCTTCTGGGCTTCATTGTAGGATTCCAAGGCATCCTCGTGGCAGCCCAAATACTTGTATAGAATTTCGGCCTTAGAGCACCATCCGGCATAGTTCTTTGGATCGATCATGACCAAGTTGTCAAAGCAGATAAGTGCCTCTTTATATTGACCATGCTTTCTTCTAAGTAGGCCTTTGTTTTGCCAAGCCCTGGTGTCCCAAGGTTTTATATCCAAAATCGCATCGTAGCATCTCATGGCCTCGTCATATCGTCCTAGTTTGTCCAATGTTACTCCTTTGTTATTCCAGGCATCTAAATGGCGACTATCTATATTCAACGCACTTTCAAAGGACGAAAGAGCTTCTTCGTAAAAGCCCTGCTTAAATAGCGCCAAACCTCTTTCAAACCAAGCCTCCGGATTTGTGGGGCTGATTACCGTCGCTTTTTCATAGCATTTTGCCGCCGCTTCAAAATGCTCATTTTTGTAGAAGTTCACACCAGCCGTCAAGAAATAGGATACATAGTCATCCTTTACCGGGACTAAGGCGTTTTCCGATGTACAGCTGGCGGAAATGGGCGGCAAGATCATGGCTTTCTTTATGTTGATTAATTTATTGTTAATCTTTAAGAGCTCCTCACCATCCTTTATTTTCTGAAGAGCTAGGTACTTGCCGTACAATGCTCCCTTTAGCGATGGATTGATTCCAAGAGCTCTATCAAAAGAAGCTGCAGCTTCCTGGTAGCGGGCCAAGTTCCCAAGAGCTTTGCCTCTACCCATCCAGGCATCAATAAATGAGATATTTATCTTTAGTGCCTTTTCATATGCCGAAATAGCATCCTTATACCTGCCCAGCTTGCTCATGGCATTGCCCATGCCGACCCAGGCGTCAATGAGCTGTGGGTTTATCCCCAGAGCTTTCCCATAGTCGTCAATAGCCTCTTCGTACCTGCCAATTCTGCAGAGCACATTGGCTCTGTTCTTGAAGGCTTTAAGAGAGCGAGGATTTATTTCAAGTGCTCTTTTATAATATTTCAGAGCATTTTCGAATTGACCTAAATCCGAAAGGTCCAAACCTCTTTCGCACCAATAAACCTCTATCGAGGAACTTGTTTCTTCTGCCTTGTCATAGAGATTATATCTTTTGAGCATAATTGGCTGGATCTCTGCGAGTACATCCTTACTTTTCGTTTTTTGATGTACTGCTTCATCGATGTAATCATCTTGATTCAGCTGCTCCTCGGTGGCTCTTTTTCTCCCCACAGGTTTTCGGCCAATTTTATTGAAAAGGGAATCGATTCGAGCCTTTAAAGATGCGATAAATCTTTTTTTATAATTTTTATCTAAATTATCTAATGCTTTTTCAATCGCTTCTGCTATTCGAGATAGGCTGAATCCTTGTGAAGTAGATCGCTCCGTAGGAGTCATGGCATTACCAAATTAATTACTCAATAAAGATCTTTTTAACTATTAAAGCTTTTTCCCATTAATATTATGATTAGGTATTCTTTATGCATATGCCTAAAATCCAATACATTAGATACTTAATAATTGAATGGCGATCATGACACAGTATTCTTAAAAAAGGGTTTGGACGATATCCGACATATAATATTAAAAAATAAATTTAATATAAAACTCCTAGTGATTTGCTCATTTAATTAGCGACCTCTCCGCAAATCCCCAAAGAATGACTCGCCAGACAAAGTTTGCAGTCCAGCTCCTCTCCGGTTTCGCATACTTGGCCTTTAAATCGCTCTGCATTTCTGCACTTATTCTGGATTTATTCAAGATGCATTTCATGCGATATTTGTCTTCTTGGGATAATTGCCTTGCAAACTCGCTCAATCGATCCGCATCATCTTCAAACATTCATAACCCCCGAAATTATTGAGATAAGGACATCTGTGCCATTTCTCCTGTTGTGCACATCACATTGCCGGCCATTCTCTTTCGTCTAGATGGCATTTGATCATCTGTGGTTGTTAAATAATTCGATAGCCGCTCTTTATATGCCTTGTTGCCTCCAATGCTGTCTATGATCGGTTCCAAGACTCCCTCTGAAGACCATTTCTTCAGTCTTGAATGAATTGAAAGATAGGATCCATATTTGCGAGGAACATCTTTCCAGGTGCAGCCTGTTTCCAAAGCATATCGAATGCCATCAATAATTTGCCGATCATCAGTCTTTAAATTCCAGCTGTAAGGCTGAGCAGGAATATATTGTTTTACGTAATTCCATTTGTCGTCACTCAATTCTGTGAAGCTGTCGATGCCTTTTCTCAGATACTTGTTGATAAGATCAAAGACCATTTGCTTATCTTCGCAGGGAAATCGAGCTGAGACAGAGAGTTCAATTTTGCTGTCGAATATCTCTTTTGGATATATTCCTTCGCGACTAGGCTTCGTGGGAGATATATTTGGATATGCATCAAATTGCCATGGTTTTAGCCTTTCCCCTTCATAACCTAATATCCTGTAACACAGCCAATCGTTAACCTCGGGATGCTTCTGAATCCGGTCGCCTAGAGATCTAATTATGATTGTGAGGAGTCTTTCAACATCTCTCATGGAATAAAATTCGATCCAGATAATGCCTGGCTCATTTTCCTGGCAGGAGTTGCAGGTCCTTATTTTAGCATCCCAAAGTGATTGGAGCAGGGATACAATTCCTTCATCTACCTGTATGAATTCTTGCTCACCAGGATAGTAAACTGTAATTTGGTTGTGATCGAAGCTAATAGCCCATCCCTCCTTCAACCCTTGCGCGTGAGACTTTAAGTACTGATCTTAAATCTAATAATGAGCATTTATCTATAAAAAGCTTGCTAATATATTTATCCATGTGACGTATTATTTTTTAAAATTATCAACTAAAAAATTTATTAATAACTATTTTATTTATGATATATCAGTTGCGCTACTGGCTCTTTATTGAGTCTATCCTAGAAGGCAAAACTACTGCAGCCATTGTCCCTTTTTATATCCTATTGTCCAAGCCAAGAAGAGGTAACGGATATGAGATGATGTTGTTTCTGGAACGAACAAGCTAAGGTCCAAAAATTCGTTGTCAAAATTAGCAATGGCTTCGATTACAGGTTCACGTTTGTCCTCAATCCAGGTGTGGAGCCAACTAATAATAGCGGAGCGTGCATTAGGACCGCAAGTCGTATTGATAAAGATACTGGGCACGCTGCGAAATGATAATGGGACCTCAATTCATGAACGCATTATGACGACGCTCGCAACATGGGGATAAAGAGGACTGGAATAGCCTCCAAATGTTGACTGCAAGGCTAGCAAGCTAAACACGTACCACTGATCCAATTTAAAGATCTAATCCACAGATCCAATCTGATGATACTATAGCGATTCGGATTCGGTGCTGGATGACACAGGCAAGGCACTTCAAGCAGCAGTAGCTAAAAAAATTTTTATATTGCTCTTTTTCATAGCGCGCCATGTTGTTGGAGCCACTAAAATGTTCCTGATTGCCTCCACATAGCACATCTCTTTAATATGAGCCAATATATTTCCAAGGTTGCTCATATCATTTGCCTCGATCATCAAGAAGAAATCATGCTCTCCAAAGATGTGATAGAGGTGTTTTATTCCCTCAACATCCTTCAGAGCGTGATAGACGACCTTCTCATGATCGGGAACCACTTTAATCAGAGATATTGCCAGAACCATGCGATCACCTTTAAAAAAAGGCTAAAGGCCCAGTGCCACCTTCATTATTTCAAATATTCTGGTATTGTCGATCTTGCCGTGGCTGACCTTTTCTGCGCCCGGTCCTGAAGCCATGATGGGAACATCAACCGCGGTATGAGTTGCCTCTTCCATTTCCGTTATGAAATCGTGCCTTGGTCCCGCAGTTCTAACCGTCCCGGAGGCAAATATCGGATCGAGCAGCCCCCCCTCATAATCCGTAAGGTTCTCTGGCTGCAGCACCAGTCCGCCGCATTCATGGTCAGCAGTAACTATGACCAGGGTATCATTCTTCTTCGAGGCAAAATCAAGAGCCGATTTCACAGCTTCATCAAAGGCCAGAGTGTCCGATGAAATCTTGCTCAGATTTCTCTCATGTCCGGCATGATCGATCCTTCCGCCCTCAACCATGAGGAAGAAGCCTTTGGGATTGCGGGAAAGGATTTCAATTGCTTTCCGGGTCATCGATGACAGGCTGGGTTGCTTGTCTTCCGATGATATCCTATCCAGCTCGTATTGCATATGAGAGCTGCTAAACAGGCCAAGAATCCTACCGGTCTTTGCAGCATCTAATTTCTCCAGACCGGTCCGATTGAAGACGAGACTGTAGCCCTGAGAGGCAAAATCCGCCAGCAAGTCTCTATCATCATCTCTTCCGCCCATCTTTCCTGCGGGATCCGTGTGATTCCTGCCAACAAAATATTGCTGCCCTCCGCCCAGGATTACATCGGTTCCGCTTTTTAGAAGCTGAGAAGCAATCTCGCTCTCATTGTCCCGGTTATCCACATGCGCATAAAATGCCGCCGGGGTGGCATGGGTGATTCTTGTAGTAGTAATAAGTCCTGTGGAAAGGCCATCCTTTTCTGCAAGCTCTAAAATCGTTGTCAGGTTATTGCCATCTCTTTTCTTCGGAATGGCCGTCTTATCTTCGCTGAGTACTCCGTTGTTGGTTTTTTCGCCTGTGGCCATTGCCGTCGCAGCCGGGGCCGAGTCGGTTACAAACGAATTGGCGCTATTTGTGCTGACATATCCCGTCTGCTCCATGCCGTCCATGGAGAGGTTAACGGAAGCGTATTCGGATAGATTTTCATTCGATTTCTCAATTCGTGCCAGAGTCAGTTGAGGAAATCCCATCCCATCTCCGATCAAGAGAATCACATTCTTTGTCGATTCGCTATTTCCAGCTGCATCCTCCCCAATTCCAGATGAAACCAAACAGGAGAGGACTGCCACTATCAAGAGAAGACCTGCGGATAGCAATCTGCCATTCATTATGTTACCTCCAAAGGGGAAACATCATAGGCAAATAAAGATTCGATTCAAATAGAATATAGATTCAGCAGATAAATTTAAGCAACAATGTGTTGTATATAGACTATTGGGCAGCGAATATGCCTAAGCGGATGATTTCAGCCGCAGTTTCTCAGATTATTATAGCCACCGTCTATTTAAAATTGGAATCAATTGGACCGCTAGCAGAGCCCATGAAAGTTGAAGGCAATGGAGTGCGTTTCGGTGGGCGAACTGCCAGCGCCAATTTCGCAGGGCAGATTGAGCAAAGGCCAAATCATTTTTTCAGGAGATCCACGATCTTTTTTGCTAGAGAGGTCGGGCCTTCCGAGGGGACTCAATTCTACCCGGATGATAAAAAATTTCAGAATAGTTTTAATATCAACAAGCACATAATTGGATGTATGCTTACACTGGAAGAGGGCCGTCTGGCCGTCCGTCTGGCCAGAGGGGCTCTGACCGGCTACATTGAAAAGAGGAAGATCACACAGCCACAGGGCCTTCCCGCAGTATTTGAGGAGAAGCGGGGGGTCTTTGTTACCCTGCACGAGGACGGGGACCTGCGTGGATGCATCGGCTATCCCCAGCCCATCATGCCCTTGGGCAGAGCCATCGTGGACTCGGCGATCAACGCAGGGTGCCGAGACCCTCGTTTTCCCAGCGTGCGCCCGGCAGAACTGGGGCGAATCGAGATGGAAGTGACCATTCTCACCCAGCCAGAGGCCTACACCGAGCCCAGAGAGAAGCTGCCCGAGCTGGTGGTGATCGGCAGGGACGGGCTGATAGTCACCAGAGGACCGTTTTCGGGACTGCTCCTGCCCCAGGTGGCTCCAGAGTGGGGATTTGACTCCCAGGAGTTTCTCTCTCAGACCTGCGTCAAGGCGGGGCTGCCGCGGGACGCCTGGCGGGATGAACAGACAGAGGTGCAACACTTCCAGGCGCAGATCTTTGCCGAGGTGGCGCCTGAGAGGGAGGTCTTCGAGAAGAGCTTCACTGAACAGGGATGCGGGACAGTGTAGGGGGAGCAAGCTAGAGATAGAGAGGCCTGCAAGAGGATAGCAGCATGGCTGTCCTCGCACTATTTTGAGACTTCCAAAATCCCGCTGAGAAAAGTCTGAAAGCTTCGAGAGCGATTGCGAGAGGGGAGCATATTGGCAGATATTGCCCTTGCCGCCTTGATCTTGGGAAGACCGCTCTTGAAGTATCCTGCTTTTTGAAGCTCTCTTTCCAGGGCCTCCCAGGTTCCGCCTTTGATCGCATCAGGATCTCTGTAGGCTGACTTGGCTCCAAGCGAAAGGGGGACTCTTTCAAAGGCTTGGTGAATCGCTTGGACATCACCGAAGAACCATGCCTCCAGCTCTTCCACTGCTATTCGGTTCAAGACATTGAATCTGCATCCATTCCGGGCCATGCTTCTCGTCACTGGGCAGGCATTCTTTGCTGCACAGTCAAGCTGTTCCTTCAGTGATCGACAGTCATCTCGATCTTCGTCGGTCAGCACAACAATTCGCCAGTCGGCAGGCATGAAATTGCTGTAGGCCTTCAGCCGACGTGGCAGCTTGCTCAGCAGATCTCTTTTGCCCCGGAAGGCGTGAATATCGAACGTAATTCCGGGCGGGCAGATCTTCGGCACGAGATTTTTTAGAGCTGTCTCTGCGGAAGGCTCTTCCACTAGAAATTCGATATGCATCTCGATACCACCTATCTTAGCATTTCAGCCTGGCCTATGAGATGCAGCATTCTTCGGCCCACCGGATGCATTCAGTGGATCGCCCACCTCGAAGTAACCCTCCATCCAGAGTTGACCGAGGCTTGCTCCTTCTCTTACCAATTCAGGGATGCCCTCCATATCAGACGCTTTTTTTGCCTGGGTGTAGCCTTGCTCGTCTCTATAGAGCACCCAGAGCTCTTCCGGCCTGAGGCCATCTACGAAGAAAGGCGAATGGCTGGTGACCATGAGCTGGGTTCTCTCTGTAGCCATGCGGCATTCCTCCGCAAGCTCAGGAAGAAGGCGGGGATGCAGATGGTTTTCCGGCTCTTCTATGCCGATCAGCTCCGGAGGGCTGGGATCGTAGAGCAGCGTCAGGTAAGCGAGCATCTTCAGGGTGCCGTCTGAGGCAAATTTGGCAAGGATGGGCTGCTCAAAGGGCGCATCTTTGATCTGGAGCAGCAGCCGACCGTCAGCCAGAAACTGCGAATCCACCCTCTCCAATCTGGGGACGCGTTCCGAGAGGGTCTTGAGAATCTCGGCCAGCCGCCCGCTATGCTGTTCTTTTAGGTACTGAATTACATTGGGAAGGTTATCTCCCGTCTCGGAGAGCCTCTCCTGAGGTCCGGCCTCAGCAACGCCCCGAGTGGCATCTGCGTTTAGATAGGAGAGATACCATCCGGTGATGAACCTGCGCAGGGCGCTGATTCTTGGATGTTTGGCGAGCTGGCCCAGGGTGCTGACGGCCAGAACATCCGGAGAGGTCAATATCTCGTGAATTCGTTTTTCTTTTTCGTCCGGCTGGTCACCTGTTACCACCTGACCTTCGCCGTTTCTGAAATCAAGGAACCGGAAGGGCTTTCCTTGCGATTCTCTCCTCCATTGGAGCCATTCTTCGGCGACATAAGGACCTGTCAGTCCTTCATTGATTGATAGATGGTATGTAATAAGACGCGAATCCTTGCTTTCGCGGTATTTTAATTCAATTTCAATAGGGCCTTTCGAGCCCCTTGTACGCAATTCCTTGAATCTACTTCGCTTGTCCCAGGCTTTGCGAAGACCTGCAGAAAAGCACTCTGATAGAAACGCAAATACATCAAAAATAGTCGATTTGCCGCTGCCATTGGGTCCCAGAAAAACTGTAAACGGGGCGATACCTCTTAGCTCAAGGTCATGCAGAGCTCTATAATTTTTTACGCGAAAGTATTCGATCCGTGGAACGGATTGTCGCCCTTGGTTAATCATAATATTAATGAACTGGGGGCTCACTTATTTAATAGTAACGAAATAAGGAATCAATATTCGTTGGCATCTATACATCTCTCCCTGCGGAATTGCTCAGCTCATTATCTCTTCAGTGGGATTAACACCCCAAGAGGATAACGCAAAGGTGATCGTTAATGGTAAACGTTATCGCAATAAACGGAAGCCCGCGGAAATCGTGGAATACTGCAACGCTGCTGGAACATGCAATCAAAGGCGCCCTATCTGCAGGAGCAAAAACGGAGTTAGTTCACCTCTACGATCTGAACTACAAGGGATGCACCAGCTGCTTTTCCTGCAAGCTCATAGAAGGGAAGAGCTACGGAAAATGCGCCATGAAGGACGATCTCACCCCGGTCCTTGAAAGGGTTGCAGGTGCAGACGCATTCATCCTTGGCTCTCCGGTCTACATCGGAACGGCAACGGGTGAGATGCGGTCATTCCTGGAGAGGCTGGTCTTTCCTTATCTCGTCTATGACCGCGAACGTTCAACCCTTTTCCCTAAAAAGATCCCGACTGCATTCATCTATACGATGGGTGCAGATGAGAACTCGGCAAAAGCAATGGGATTTGACGGGCCGATCCGGCTGACGGAACTTGTTCTTGGGCGGATTTTTGGCTCCTCTGAGACTCTTGTGGCCACTGATACTCTGCAATTTGATGATTATGCGAAATATGTTTCACCGGGGCATAATCCGGCAGAAAAGGCAAGGAGACACCGCGAGGTCTTCCCGGAGGACTGTCAGAAGGCCTATGACCTCGGCGTGAGGATAGCACAACAAGCCGGGAGACCGCCGAGCGATTAACGGGAGAAGGAATCGCATTAGCTGCTGCTACATGAAGGGGTCGTGACATCGAAAATCACTACCCTTGAACAAGCCTTCTTTGCCCAGACACCCTCAATATGCAGCAGAGCCTGCTCACTTAACGCCTTTCGCCGGGGCATTCACAGATAATGCAGATGTTGCAGCTTCGGCCTGAAGCCTCTTTTTGTGTGCCCAAGAGGAATAAGCTGTGGTAAAGGCGACACCGATCAACATGATGATCCATCCTGCTGCGGTGAAGATCATCTCGTTCATGCCGCTATGTTCATGCCTGTATATGCTTATTCCAAGGTTTACCAGGAACAGAACGCCCCAGACCGCGGTAATCAGCCTGTTGGAATGGATGAAGGCAGGGGAATTCCAATGTGATCTATCGACCTCCTCCTTAGCGTACTGAATAGTGAAAGGCATGCCAACGAGAAGGGAACCCCAGGTGATAGCAGCAAGAGCGCCATAGGATAGTGCATTCATATTGGTTGCCACCCATACATTTTTCATCAGGCCTACCGCTATCAGGCAAAAGACGAAGAACAGAAGAGTTCCCCATGTCAGAAGATACCTTTTCCTTAGCTGTTTGTAGCCGAGAAGAATGGTAAGGGCAGTACATACAATAATGGCTGTTTCCAGGCTGCTCATTGATTTGCCGGCAATAAGCGCGAAGAGCAGCCAGGGAGCAAAGCTCAATAATAGCACTATAGGATTCATAATTAACCCCTGGTCATAGTTGCGTAACGTTCCTCCGGGCAGCTTTGCTGGTATAAATATATGCTGTGTCGCAGTAATTTCTATAAAGCTCCGTTTTTAGCAAGCACTCCAAGAGTCAATCGGCGTTTAATCATATCCCGCGATGGTGTTGCTTCTTGTACTTGCCTCTGATATCCGCCTGGTAAATTGGGAAATAGAGGGCAGTTCCTCTATCTCCCTATCTTCTCGTGAAACACCCTCTTGGCCTTCCCTTCCTGCCTGGGCAGTCCCCCCAGCGGATAGACATCGCCCTTGGGAGAGAAGCCCAGCGCCTCTTTGAGCGCCTTCTCGACCATGTAGCCCGTGACTCCCGGCCCCGCTTCTACATTTACCCGTACATCGTTGACCCCGTCGGTCTCCTCCACTATGATCTGGTAGTTGTTGCCGATGCCCGGGATGCCCAGCAGCGTCTGCTCGATTTGCTTGGGGAAGAAGTTGACCCCCTTGACGATGAGCATGTCGTCCCGCCGTCCGGTGATGGGGGCGATCTTGAGATGCGTTCTGCCGCACTCGCAGGTATCCCGGGAGATGATGCGTGTCAGGTCTGCAGTCCGGAAGCGAATCATTGGCAGAGCTTCCCTGGTCAGCGAGGTGAAGACCAGCTCGCCCTCCTCTCCGTCTGCTAGAGGCTCGCCGGTCTTGGGATCGATGATCTCGATGATGTACTGGTCCTCCCAGACGTGCAGGCCGTCATGAGCCGGGCAGTCCATGCCGAGAGTTCCCACCCCTCCGGACTCGGTCATGCCGTAAATGTCGAAGACATCGATGTTCAGCCCCTCTGAGATCTTCTTTTTCATGGACTCGGAGAACGCCTCCGCTCCAAAGATGCCTATCTTCAAATCGGGCAGGCTCTCATCCTGCTCCTCCAGGACCTCCATGAGCCGCACCCCGTAGCTTACCACGCCTGTGAAGACCCGCGTCTTCAAATCCCTGGCCAGGCGGATCTGCCGGGCAGTATTTCCGGGACCGGCCGGTATCACAAAGAGGCCGGCAGCGCGCGCTCCGTGGTACATCCCGAATCCGCCGTTGAAGAGGCCGAAGAGCGGAGTGATCTGAGTAGCATCACCCGGCTTTGCCCCGGCCATTCGGTAGCATCGGGCCATGCACTCCGCCCACTGCGAAAGGTCATTTTGAGTATAGGGCATGACCACCGGAGTTCCCGTGGACCCGGAGGACATATGCATTTCCACGATGTTGCGCCTTGGAACACAGGAGAGCCCCAGCGGGTAGCTCTCTCGCAGTATGTCCTTGTTGGTCATGGGCAGCTTGACGATATCATCGACCGTCCGGATGTCATCCGGTTTGACACCTGCCTGAGCAAAGAGCAGCCGGTAAGAGGCATTGGACTCGTAGACATGTTTGACTATGGCCCTCAGCCTTGCGGTCTGCATCTCTCTGATGCCGTTTTGGGATCTGGTCTCTATGGATTTGTTGTGAAAATTCTCCTGCATCTTCATGAATAGCTCCTCCCCGCAGCAAACGCTTTTCTGTTGATCTCCAGAAACTTCTCCTTAACGCACAGAGCAATGGCCTTTTCCCAGGACTGCTGGGCAATGTCCAGACCCTGCGAGATGGATCCAAGGAGGACGATATTTGCCGTCCTGATGTCGCCTAAGTCCCTGGCGATCTTTGCCGCATCTATGTAAAGCAGCCTGGGAAAAGCCTTTCTCAGCAGCTCTTCTGCGTTCTCAGGATACCGGGCTCCGCCCGAGGATACGCTAACCGGCATGACCGCCTGAGTGCTGACGGCGGCAAGGCCCCCCGGCCTGAGGTAATCAACATACCGAAGCGCTTCAATCTTCTCCAAAGCGCCCAGAATGTCTGCCTCGTTTCTGGCCACCAGGGGGCTGTGAACCTTTTTTCCATATCTTATCTGGGCCATCACCGAGCCGCCCCGCTGCGCCATGCCGTGCACCTCATTGGTCTTGACATCGTAGCCCTCCAGCATGGCAGCCTGAGCCAAAATCTCGCTGGCCAGCAATATTCCCTGGCCGCCTACGCCGACTATTACTATGCTCCTCGTCTGCTCGTTCATTCTTTCTCCCCCCTGACGATGCTTCCAATGGCACCTGCCGGGCAGACCTGCTCACACAGGCCGCAGCCTGCGCAAAGGGTCTCGTTAATCCTTGGTCCAGCCTCAGTGCCTTCGATGGCCGGGCAGCCCAGATCCAGGCACAACTCGCAGCCCTTGCACTCGTCAGCCAGAATCTTGCGCCTCTCGCCTACCCTCTTTTTCTCTCGCAGAGGACATGGAGCCCGGGAGACGATCAGAGACGGCTTATCCGCCGCGATCTCCTCAGATATGACCCGATCCGCCCCGTCCAGGTTGTAGGGATTGATCACGCTGACTCTCTCTATTCCGCAGGCTCTGCCGATGTCCTCGATGGAGATGGCTTTTGCTCTCTCGCCCATGAGCGTTCTGCCTGTGCCGGGATGATCCTGATGTCCGGTCATGGCGGTGGTGCGGTTGTCAAGCACTATTATGGTGCTGTGGCCGCTATTGTAGGCGATGTCCAAGAGACCTGTGATGCCGGAGTGAAAGAAGGTGGAGTCGCCCACGATGCCCACGACCTTTGAGGGCTCGCCCGCTTTCTCCAGGCCGTGCGCCATAGAGATTCCCGCACCCATGCAGAGGATGCTGTCCATCCTGTTCAGGGGAGGAAAAGCCCCCAGGCTGTAGCAGCCGATGTCACCAGTCACCAGCACCT
>Ga0209098_1000299_pt1 | contig 55502 bp, 46 predicted proteins | sample AD_JPNHW1_MetaG_FD_184429 | JGI IMG/M metagenome (GOLD analysis project Ga0209098, IMG submission 184429) | Active sludge microbial communities of municipal wastewater-treating anaerobic digesters from Japan - AD_JPNHW1_MetaG (SPAdes) (version 2) | ecosystem: Engineered > Bioreactor > Anaerobic...
GTTGTTAAAAAGTCTTTCATTACAGGACAAAGGAATATCAAATATTCTTTCCTTGTGTCATTTTAAAATATTTTTTTAACCATTGGGTTGTTAATTATTTTTTCTATTTTTGTTCAGCATTAGTATAACATAAAGAAATTAGAAGAATATTATTCTGGTATTTTGCAAATTTCTTTAGCTCGTTCAGGAAGATATAAGCTTATTCGAAAAGATTTCGAAGGTGCTAGAAAGGATTATTTGAAAGCAATTTTTTATAAAGGGATACAAAATAAAGTATGGAGATTAAGGGCAATAATTGGATATATTTTCAGTTTATTTCATTCTGACGTTGAAAGTATAAGTAAATTTTTAGGAAAAAAATCATATAAGTAAATGATTTCAAAAAACTTTTTTAAATCATCTTTAATATATTCTTTAATTGGAGCATTACCCTTTGTTTCAGGGTTAATTCTTCAGATTATTTTTATTTCCAAATTAACAAAAGAACAAATCGGAATGAATACATTTTACCTTGGTATTTTGTATTTAGTGCAGATTCTATCAAGTTTCAGTTTAGAAACATTTATTGGAATTAATTATTTCGATTATAAAAATGATTTAAATAAATTAAAATCATTTATCGGAACAATTATGATTACTCTTATTATTTTGGGATTGATTGTTATTTCAATATTTTCAGTAGGTGGAGATTTCTTTTTTAAATTAGTTTTTCAAACAATTCTTAAAAGTAATGCAGAAATTATTTTCTATCCCTGGGGGTTAATGACTGTTTTCTCAGCTGTGTTTACTGGGTTTCTGAAAACATATTCAAGTTTATTAATTAATCAACAGAGACCAATAAGATTTTTCTGGATTAATATTTTAAATTTTTCTTTCACAATGATTATTTCAATTTCATTATTGTTTGCATTTCCATATACTTTGGTTGGACCAATGTGGGGCAGGCTTATTCCAACTATTATATCATTTGCAACAATAATGTTTTTTATTATTAAAGAATATAATTTTAAATTTAATTCTGAATATCTGAAAGGCATGAAAGCATTTTGCTTGCCAATGTTCTTTTGTGCTGTTTTTATATGGATTGTTGGAAACATAGATAGGTATGTAATTGAGTATTTTTTAAAAGATGTTTCTCTTGTTGGTGTTTTTGATTTAGCTATTAAATGTACTTTGGTCATTGATTTCTTACAAGTTGGTCTTGTTAATACAATTCACCCCAAAGTATTCAATATTTGGAAGGATAATAATTTTAAAGAAAGCACGACCGAAGTTAATAGATACTACAATAGCTTATCAGCACTAACATTAATTTTAATTCCATTAATTTTAATTTTTGTTCCACTTTTATTTCCAATTGTTGTTAAGAATAGTTTTTTTTATCAGATATATGATTACTTGCCAATTCTATGTATGGGCTTTGCAACAAGAGTTTATTTCTATTTATTTTTAGCTCCTATATATTTTTTTAAACAAACAAAAGTTTTACCTAAGGTGTTTTTATTTTCAGCAATTTTTCAAATAGTTTCCAGTGCAATCTTAGTTAAATATTTTGGTTTGATGGGTGCTGTATGGGCTAATTTTATTATTAAACCTATTCAAGCGTTATTTCTTTATTTTGAAAGTAGAAAAATATTTAAATTTAAGTTTAATAAAATGAAATTAATATATCTTCCTTTGTTTTTTATAATAATGGTTATTTGTTCGGAAATATTATTTTATCATGAGTATTTGTTACAAAAATCAATTTGTATTTTAGTGATTACCTCCTTTTTAATTTATATAGTTTATAAAAAGGAACTTAAAATGTTAATATTGCAAATATTAAGAAAAGGAAAATATATTGATTATTAATAAAAAAAATCGAGACTTGTAAGAATTCTATCTCGTATATTAAGCAAATATTTCGACAAGCTGAATAATAAATTTAGGAATTTAGTGAGAAATAGTTTATGCCTTTTTTGATAATTTTCCTGCATTTTTAATACTTGCATTCAGCTCAAATCCTATCAGAAGCACAATAGAAATAATATATATCCACATTAAAATAATAATTAATGTTCCGATAGATCCGTATAGCTTATTGTATTGTGAGAAATTTGAAATATAGAAATTAAAGCCTACTGAAGATAGAATAAAAAGAAGAGTTGCTAATGTTGAACCTGCAGAAATAAAACGAAATCGTTCTCTTTTAGCTGGTGCCAGGTAATACAAAAATGAAACAATAAAAAAGAAAAGAGAACAAACAATTATCCATTTAATGATAGTTAAAGCATAAAATGTAAATTCTGATTCGATATAATGATTATTCAACAAATATTTAAGAAACCATGAACCTGTAATAATAAGTGTTATCGCAATTATGATAAGTGTAGAAAGAATAAGCACTAGTAATAAAGCTATAATTTTTTGTTTAATATAGGAGCGCGTTTCATTAACATGAATAGAATTATTAAAAGCAAGCATTATTGCGCTAACTCCATTAGTCGAAAAATAAAGCGAAGCTAAAATACCTATTGATAATAAATTTCCATGTTCAATTTTAATAATATCTTCAAGTGTTCCAATGGCTGCGGAATAAGTATCTTTTGGTAAAATACTTTTGAAAAGAGCAAGCAAAGTATCTTGAAATCCTTCTATGGGTATATAGGGTATTAATGTGAAGAAAAAAATAATTGTAGGAAACAAAGCCAGAAAAAAAGTAAATGAAAGCGCTGATGCTCGTGTTGTAATAGCTCCTTTCCATATTCCTTTGAAAAAAAAACTGGCAACATCATATAAAGGCATATGATCAAAGCCGGGAATCACTATTCGTTTTGTCGATTTTAAAAAGCGAATTACAACACTATTGCGAAAAAGAATATATGAAATTTTATCCCAATTCATTTATAAAACAAGGTTTTGTTAAAAAGCTTTAAGGCTCATATCAAGGCTTTTGATATGATGTGTTATTGCTCCGACTGAAATAAAATCAACTCCGCTTTCAGCGTATGCTTTGATATTTTCTTTTGTAATTCCACCAGACGCTTCAGTTTCAAATTTATTGTCAATCAATTTCACAGCTTCTTTTATTAAAATAGGAGAAAAATTATCAAGCATAATCCGATGAATATTTCCAATTGCGATAATTTCTTTTACATTGTCAATATTACGAGCTTCAATTTCAATTTTTAAATTCAATTTATTTGTTTTCAAATACTGCAATGTCGAATTTATTGCTGGTTCAATGCCTCCAGCAAAATCAATGTGATTATCTTTAATCATAATCATATCATACAAACCCATCCTGTGATTATAACCACCTCCAATGCGCACAGCCATTTTTTCAATTTCACGAAGTAATGGAGTAGTTTTTCTTGTATCGAGAATTTTTGCTTTAGTCCCTTTAATTAATTCAACCAATTCATGAGTAGCAGAGGCAATACCACTCATACGTTGCATGAAATTAAGAACCAATCTTTCTGCTGATAGGATTGAGATAGAAGAACCTTCAACCGTAAAAGCGATATCACCTTTTTTTATTTTACTTCTATCTTTTAGAAAAATATTAACTTTAAGATCAGAGTCGACTTTATTAAAAACTTTTTGTGCAATATCAACACCTGCAAGTATTCCTGAGTCTTTAATTAAAAGGCGTGCTTTACCTTTAGCGTTTTTCGGGATACACGAAAGCGAAGTATGGTCGCCATTACCAATATCTTCAGCAAGAGCATGCCTGATTATTTCATCAATATTCATGACAATATATTTATTCAGATTCAAATTCCAGTTTTTGTATCAGGTAATTTGTACCTGATTTTTTTAATAAGAAATATGTACGGTATGAACCGGAATCGGCGGTATAAGTGCCAATTGCATAAAGTGAGCCATCGTTTGATGAGCCATTGTGATTAACTGTAAATGTTTTTGGGGGATTCTTTGTAAAAAAATCTTTAAGAATAAGTTCTGCTTGTGTTTTACTAAAAGTGCCTTCATTATTAGGAATGGCAAGGTCAATTGTAGTATTAAAATATTTTGCCACATCAGTTGAATTTCCTTTTTTTATTGCATCAGCTATAACAGTAATTATATCATCTTGCTTATATATGGTTATTGAAGCAAGAATAGAAGTAGTAATAGAAAGGGTCAGTATTATAATGAATGCTTTCTTCATTTTACTGTTTTTTATAAGGCACACTTAAAACTCAAATTTTGAGCCAAGTATACCATGTTCGATGCAAATATAAAAAACAAATAATAAAAATGTAATAGTTAATTTTTTTATTTTTGGGTATTGATTATTTTATGAAGATAAAACTGGTACTTACAGGAAAAACAGAAGAGAAATATATAATTGAAGGATTTTCTCTTTATGAAAAAAGAATAAAGCATTATATTCCATTTGAAGTGTATGTTTTGCCCTCGGCTAAAGGGTCGGTAAAATTGGCTCCGACACAAATTAAGGAACAGGAATCGACTTTTCAAATGAAAAATATTGGTGACAGTGATTATATTGTTTTGCTTGACGAACTTGGGAAGGAGTATCGTTCAATTGAATTGGCTTCTTTTATTCAGCAACGAATGAACAGCAGTGTTAAATGTCTTGTTTTTTTAATAGGAGGGTCATACGGTTTTTCACAGGAAATGTATAAAAGGGCAAATATGAAATTATCTTTATCTAAGCTTACATTTTCGCATCAGATTGTAAGATTATTGTTTATGGAGCAATTATACAGGGCTTTCACAATAATCAAAAATGAACCTTACCATCATGAAGGATAAGGTTAAGCCTATTGAATATTCGTATTAGTTTAAAGAATATTCTGAATCAAAAATTAGTATTACTTATATTATTGCATTTGCTGGGTTTTACCTTTGAAACGCGGCCATTAATAATTCAATATCCTGGTAAGGTAGGTTGAAATGTTCTCCAATATATTTATTTGTAAGTATTCCATTATATAAATAACCTCCTTGCCGAATGCCATAATCATTTTTAAATAAATTATCAATACCACCTTCTTCGCCCAAACGTAATAGTATTGGAGCGAAGAAATTACTTAAAGCATATGATGCAGTATGTGGGACTTTTGATGGAATGTTTGGAACGCAATAATGTGTAACTCCAAACTTTTGAAAAACAGGTTCGGTATGATTGGTTACATATGATGTTTCAACACAGCCGCCCTGGTCGATACTTACATCAATGATTACCGAGCCCTTTTTCATTTCGGTAACCATCTGTTCGGTTACCACAATTGGTGAACGGCCATCTGAATTATGTAAGGCGCCTATTACAACATCAGCAGTTTTGAGCGATTTTAAAAGAACCTTTGGTTGTATGATTGATGTAAATATACGTGTGTTCAAATCATTTTGCAATCGGCGTAGTTTGTAAAGAGAATTATCGAATACTTTAACTAATGCTCCTAGTCCCATTGCTGCACGGGCTGCAAACTCGCCAACAGTACCAGCACCAATAATAACTACCTCTGTTGGCGTAATACCTGAAAAACCTCCAAGCATACTACCTTTCCCATATTGTGGATGGCATAGATATTCGGCGGCAATTAACACGGATGTGTTTCCTGCTATTTCGCTCATTGCTTGTACAACCGGAAATGAACCGGTTTTATCTTTGATCATTTCATATCCGAGAGCTGTAATTTTTTTTGCAATAAGTTTTTTAAAATAATTTTTATTCTGAATTGAAATATGTACTGCTGAAATCAGTGTTTGACGGGGTTTCAGCATTTCAATCTCTGCTTCCGATGGAGGTGCAACTTTGAGAATCAGATCAGCTTTAAAAACCTCTTCAGGTGAGTATACTATTTTCCCACCTTGTTCACTGAAATCATTGTCGGTGAAATGCGCTGAGATTCCGGCATTGGTTTCAATCATTACCTGGTGTCCGTTCTGTGTCAATAAGCCTACGGCTACAGGAGCCAGAGCGACCCTGTTTTCCTGGAATGATGTTTCTTTTGGAACCCCGATTGTAATACTTTTTTTATGCTTTTTTATTTCGAGCATTTCTTCCTGAGGCATTAAATTGCCTGCCTGCCCAAGTGAATAAAATTCAGGTTTTATTTCCGGCATAAATTTATTTTTAGCCATTAAAGTTATAGATTTTTTTTGAAAAAAAATTAAAATCGAAATATTCTTTTTCCATTTGATTCTTCAATATGGATAATAATACTGTTTTCGGGGAGTAAATCAATGATTTTTTCAGGCCATTCAATAAAACAGTAATGTCCGCTGTATAAGTATTCTTCACATCCTATATCAAAGAATTCTGTTGAGTTTTTTATTCTGTAAAAATCGAAATGATAAACAGGATCATTAGTTTCTGTGAAATACTCATTGATAATTCCGAAAGACGGACTATTAGTAATATCTTTCACTTTGAGAGCTTTGCATAATTCTTTTATGAATGTGGTTTTCCCAACTCCCATTTTCCCGAAAAATGCAAATATTCTTGATTGAGGATGCTTTTTTATAAGCTTCTCGGCAATACCAGGCAAATCAGAAATATGAACACAAATAATTTCCATAAACATTATTTTGGTGAAAGAACAACATAAGGAATCATCATTTCTTCCATGGAAATTCCTCCATGTTGAAATGTGTTACGGTAATAACTTACATAATAGTTATAGTTATTGGGGTATGCAAAGAATTTATTTTCTTTCGCAAAAACATAAGAAGTACTCACATTAACACGCGGAAGAAAAGCATCCTGGGGATTTTTTATTTCGAATACATCTTTCTTCTCATACTGAAGCGACTTACCGAGTTTGTATCGAAGATTAGTATTGGTGTTTTTATCTCCAACAACCTTTGTAGGATTTTGAACGCGTATTGAGCCGTGATCAGTTGTTATCATTAAATGAGCTTTTTTCTCGGCAACAAATTTAATAATATCTAACAGTGGTGAATGTTCAAACCACGATAATGTTAATGAACGGTATGCTGCTTCGTCATTGGCTAATTCTTGAATCACTTCCATTTCAGTACGTGCATGTGAAAGCATGTCGACAAAATTATATACAATTACATTCAGCTTATTCGACATCATGTTGGGCAGGGTTTCTACGAGCTTTTTCCCGAACGATAAGTTTAAAACTTTGCTGTAAGAAAATTTAATATCTTTTCCAAATCGCTTTAATAGCATGGCAAACAATTCTTCCTCGTGTTGATTTTTTGTTCCTTCATCTTCTTCGTTTAGCCAAAGTGTTGGATAAATTTTTTCTATTTCAGTAGGTAGCAATCCTGCAAAAAGTGCATTCCTTGAATAATGTGTAGCCGTTGGTAAAATGGAGAAATAAAGTTCGTCCTCAACTACCCTGAAATAATTTTCAAATATAGGTTGCAATACCTTCCATTGGTCGTATCGCAGGTTGTCAATAACAATAAGGAACACCGGAGTAGAGCCGGTAAGAATAGGAAATAATTTTTCGCGTAATAATGTGTGAGAAAAAATAGGTTTATCTTTTGCCACTCCATTTAGCCAAGGAATATAATTCGATTCAATATATTTTGAGAATAATGAATTGGCTTCGGTGAGTTGTGATTTTAAAACTTCATTCATTCCCTGGTCGTCGGATTTTTCAAGCCTCAGATCCCATTGTGCTATTTTTTTGTAAACATCGGTCCATTGATGATGATCAAGCTTATCCATTAGAGTTGCCCATATATTGCGGAATTCCTGCTGATAGGTTGATGTTGTTTTTTCACTGACCAGCCGTTTCTGATCGAGAATTTTTTTTATGCAAAGTAATATCTGGTTTGGATTTACCGGTTTTATCAGGTAGTCGGCAATATTGGAACCAATAGCATCATTCATTATACTTTCTTCTTCGCTTTTGGTTATCATTACCACAGGAGTTGCCGGTGAAAGATTTTTCAGCTGAATCAAGGTTTCAATTCCTGAAAGCCCCGGCATATTTTCATCAAGAAAAATAATTTCAAAAGTTTGTCGCTTTGCCAATTCTATAGCTTCATTTCCGCTATTGGTTGTAACAACTTCATAACCTTTTTCTTCAAGGAAAATAATATGTGGTTTTAAAAGTTCAATTTCATCGTCGGCCCAGAGTATGGTGATTTTTTCCATTTTAAATAAATTTATAATGATAAGTTATAACTCAGAATATGAAATAATATTGTAAAAAGTTGTAATATTGAAAATCATTATTAATATTATTGCAAAATAACAAAATAAGTGGAAAGAATACAGTTAAACAAACGAAAAATTTTTAATGACCCGGTATATGGGTTTATATCAGTAAATGATGAATTACTGTTTGATTTAATAGAACACCCGTATTTTCAGCGTTTGCGTAGGATAAAACAACTCGGTTTAACGCATATGGTATATCCCGGTGCACTGCATACACGTTTTCATCATGCTATGGGCGCTATGTTTCTTATGGGTGAAGCTATTGAAGTGCTAAGAACGAAAGGTCAGGAAATTTCTGAAAAAGAAGCACAGGCTGCCAAAATTGCAATTTTGCTTCACGATATCGGGCATGGGCCTTTTTCACATACATTGGAAAATTGTATTGTTTACAATCATTCTCATGAGCAGCTTTCAAAGTTATTCATGGATCGATTAAATAAATATTTTCATGGGAAATTAAAATTGGCCATTGATATATTTAATAATAATTATAAAAAGAAATTCCTTCACCAGCTTTTATCGGGACAGCTTGACGTGGATAGGCTTGACTATTTGAAACGCGATAGTTTTTTTACCGGAGTTTCAGAAGGAGTTATTAGTACTGAGCGTATAATTAAAATGATGAATGTAGTAAATGACAAACTAGTTGTTGAAGCTAAGGGGATTTATTCTATTGAAAAATTTATAATTGCAAGGCGACTTATGTATTGGCAGGTATATTTACATAAAACTGTTCTTGCTGCTGAATTTTTATTGGTTAAAATTCTACAGCGTGCCAGAAGTCTTGCTGATAAAGGCGTTGAGTTATTTTGTACACCAGCTCTTAAGGAATTTCTTTATAATAAATATTCGCTAACTGATTTTGAAAAAAAATCAGGATTACTCGACACTTTTGCACAGCTTGATGATTTTGATATTTATGCTTCAGTGAAAGTTTGGTGCAATCATCCTGATTTTGTTCTTTCTTCGTTATGCGACAATCTGGTGAACAGGCATTTATTCCATATTGAAATGCAGAATAAATTATTTCCCGAAAAACAAATAAAAGAAATAAGGTTGAAAGTTGCTAAACAATTGAAATGTGAAAACCAGGATGCTGAATATTTTGCTTTTTCAGGTAAGGTGGAAAATAATGCGTACAGTTTTCAAAACGATAAAATCAATATTCTGTTAAAAGATGGTTCAACTCTTGATATTGCAGAGGCTTCTGATCAAATGAGTATATCTTCGATTTCAAAAACAGTTACAAAATATTATCTTTGTTATCCTAAGTTTATCTTGAAAAACTGTTGATAATTGTTAGATTATTTTTTATCTCAGTTTGCTGAAAAATTGCTAAATTGCACAGCTTTTCGTAAAAAAACGATATGAAATTTTCTGCAAAACATATTGCCGAATTGCTGAATGGTAATGTAGAGGGCAATGAGAATGCTGAAGTCAGCAGGCTGTCAAAGATAGAAGAAGGGAGCGAGGGTTCGTTAAGTTTTCTGGCTAATCCGAAATATACTCAATATATTTATAACACTAAAGCTTCTATTGTAATTGTAAATAAGGATTTTATTCCTGAACAAAAAATATCTTCCACACTTATTCGTGTTGAAGATGCATACCAGGCATTTGCTAAACTTCTTGAAATATATAATCAAATCAAATTAAATAAAGCCGGTATTTCGAAACATGCATTTATTTCTGAAACAGCAAAGATTGGAAAAAATGTATATATAGGTGAATTCGCTGTTATTGGTGAAAATGTTTTGATAGGTGATAATGTAAAAATTTATCCGCAAACATACATTGGTGATAACTCGCAGGTTAATGAAAATACATTAATTTATGCCGGCGTGAAAATATATACCGATATTCATATTGGTAAAAATTGCACTGTCCATTCAGGTGTGGTAATTGGAGGTGATGGGTTTGGCTTCGCACAGGAAAAGGCAGGGAATAATTATATAAAAGTTACTCAGATAGGAAATGTAATTATTGAAGATGATGTTGAAATAGGAGCTAATACTACAATAGATCGCGCAACGATGGGTTCAACAATTATTCGCAAAGGAGCAAAACTTGATAACCTTATACAAATAGCACATAATGTTGAAATAGGCGAGAACACTGTTATTGTTTCACAGGCAGGCATTGCCGGCTCAACAAAAATTGGCAAGAACTGTATGATTGGCGGTCAGGTTGGTATTATTGGTCATCTGCATATTGCCGATAATGTAAAAATTGCTGCACAATCAGGGATTCAGAAAAATATCAATGATGAAGGTGCAATTATTCAGGGTTCACCTGCTTTTAACGTTCATGATTACCAGAAATCATATGTCCTTTACAAAAAGCTTCCCTCCTTATATAAGCGGCTTGATGAGCTTGAACAAAAATTGAAAGAATCAAAATAGAAGACTTGAATATAAATTTTTCATAAGCTGATTAAACATATTTTTTATATGAACAGCGGGTTGTCATTTTTGTTTATTTTTTAATATTTTCATACATTTGCGCCGTTATGGTAAAAAAACAGAAAACAATAAAAAACCCTATTACCGTATCCGGTGTGGGATTACATTCAGGAGAGGAAGTGAACATTACATTTTTACCTGCTCCAGTAAATCATGGGTATAAATTTCGTAGAATCGACCTCGAAGGAAAACCAATTATTGATGCCGATACATTTAATGTTGTAGATACATCAAGAGGAACAACAATTGAACAAAATGGAGTTCGTGTTCAAACGGTTGAACATACTCTTGCCGCATTATCAGGGCTGGAAATTGATAATATTTTAATAGAGCTTGATAAACCCGAACCGCCAATTCTTGATGGCAGTTCAAAAATATATGTTGATGCTTTGATTAAAGCAGGAATTGTTGAGCAGGATGCCGAAAGAAAATATTTTAAAATATCAGAAAATATATTATACCGCGACCCTGTAAAGAAAGTTGAAATTATTGCAATTCCTTCCGATGAATTCAAAGTATCGGTAATGATAGATTTTGAAACCAATGTTCTTGGAACACAAAATGCATCAATAACTGATATGAGTTGTTTTACTGATGAGATAGCATCATCACGTACTTTTGTTTTTCTTCATGAACTGGAATCACTTGTAAACAATAATCAAATTAAAGGTGGCGATTTGAATAATGCTATGGTTTTTGTTAACAGGGTCATTTCTGATGAAGAACTTACACGGCTTGCATCATTATTCAAAAGAAAAAAAGTTGAAGTTCTGAAAGAAGGAATCCTGAATAATATTGAACTTCGTTATAGTAATGAGCCTGCACGTCATAAACTTTTGGATGTAATAGGCGATCTTGCATTAGTGGGAATGCCTTTAAAGGCGCATATTATAGCTAATCGGCCAGGGCATCATTCCAATGTTGAATTTGCAAAAATAATCCGACAGTTAATTCGTCAAACAAGAAATAAAAAAGAGGCTTTTCAGTATGATGTAAATGCAAAGCCTATTTATGATATTAATCAAATTAGAAAAATATTACCTCACCGTTATCCATTTTTATTAATAGATAAAATCCTTGATATTTCAGATTCGCATGTTATCGGATTAAAAAATGTTACAGCAAACGAAGAATTTTTTACAGGTCATTTTCCATCTGAGCCTGTAATGCCTGGAGTTTTGCAAATAGAAGCCATGGCACAAACAGGAGGCGTATTTTTTCTTCATCAAAAACCCGATCCTGAAAATTATAATACGCTCTTTTTAAAAATTGATGATGCAAAATTTAAGCATAAAGTATGTCCGGGCGATACTCTTATTTTCGATTTGAGGCTTATCTCACCACTAAGAAGAGGCATATGCCAGATGAAAGGAATTGCTTATGTCGGAAATAAAATAGTTATGGAAGCTGAATTAACAGCATTAATTTCAAAAAATAAAGAATCATGAATCAACCGCTAGCATACGTTCATCCTCAAGCTAAAATTGCCAACAATGTAGTTATTGAACCTTTTGTTACTATCAGTAAAAATGTTGAAATTGGCGAAGGTACCTGGATAGGATCAAATGTTACAATTATGGAAGGTGCTCGTATTGGTAAAAATTGTAAAATTTTCCCCGGTGCTGTAATATCTGCAATTCCCCAGGATCTGAAATATGGCGGAGAAGAAACATTAGTTAAAATTGGCGATAATGTTACTATTCGTGAATTTGTTACTATTAACAGGGGAACCAAAGCTAGCTTTGAAACAGTAATCAATGACAATGCATTGATAATGGCTTGTGCACATATTGCGCATGATTGTGTTGTTGGAAAACATTGTATAATTGCTAATGCCGCATTATTGGCAGGTCATATCAATGTCGATGATTATGCTATTGTTGGCGGACAAGCTGCTGTTCATCAGTTTTGTAATATTGGCGCACATGTTATGATTTCGGGAGGTTCTCTTGTTAGAAAAGATGTGCCTCCATTCACTAAAGCTGCTCGTGAACCCCTTTCATTTGTCGGGATAAATTCTATCGGGCTTCGAAGAAGAGGTTTTTCCCCTGAAAAAATTAAAGAGATACAGGATATTTACAGGGTAATTTACCTGAGAGGTTTTAATGTTACTCAAGCGCTTGCAATAATTGAGGCTGAAATGCCTGCCACATCTGAACGCGATGAAATCATTTCATTTATTACCAATTCCAGTCGTGGAATTATGAAAGGTTATTCAAGACTTAACTTTGAAAGATAAATCACCCAATAAATAAACATGAGGATAATCCTCAATAACATTGGAAAAAAATTTAAGAACGAATGGATATTTCGTCATCTTGATTTTGAATTTTTATTTTCTCAAAATTGCGCAATAATTGGTGCAAATGGTTCAGGGAAATCAACCTTATTAAATATTTTATCTTCCCGTTTGACTCCTGATGAAGGAAGTATTACTTATGAATTAAACGGACAAGCCCTTCGAATAGAAGATGTATTTCAACATATTTGCATATGCTCGTCATATATTGAATTCATTGAAGAATATTCATTATTGGAAAATATTCGATTCCATTTCTCTTTCAAAAAACCGCTGGATAATTTTTCAGAATCAGATATTGTTAAAATAATTGGAATAAAAAATTCGGAAAATAAGATCTATCATGATTTTTCATCTGGTATGAAGCAACGGGTAAAACTTGCTTTGGCTATCCTTTCGGATGTTTCATTTGTATTACTTGATGAGCCTTGTACCAACCTTGATGCTGAAGGGATATTATGGTATCAGCAAATGATAGAAAAGTATTCAGGGAATAAAATAATAATTGTAGGTTCCAACGAGCAAAAGCATGAATATTCTTTTTGTAAAAGCAAACTAAATTTAGCTGATTATAAGAATTAATAATATCGGAAAAACAGATTTGCGATCGGTATTATTTGTGCTTCAGAAAATATGATAAAAAAAAGACGGCGCTTACAAGGCGCCGTCTGGCTACAACAAAAAAAACACGCATATATGAACAGGCCATAAACTACTTGGCGTAGCTCACAGCTCGTGTTTCGCGGATTACTGTTATTTTTATCTGACCAGGATAAGTCATTTCGGTCTGTATTTTTTTCGACAAGTCGTACGACAAGTCGTTTGCTTCTTGGTCTGTTACTTTTTCAGCGCCTACAATTACCCTGAGTTCACGTCCTGCCTGAATAGCATATGTTTTTACAACTCCCGGGTATGATAAAGCCAGTTGTTCCAAATCCTGTAAACGTTTAATGTATGCTTCAACAACTTCGCGCCTAGCGCCAGGTCTTGCTCCTGAAATAGCATCGCAAACCTGTACGATTGGAGAAATAAGGCTATCCATTTCTACTTCGTCATGGTGAGCACCAATAGCATTACATACTTCGTTTTTTTCTTTAAATTTTTCAGCCAGTTTCATTCCCAGAACTGCATGTGGTAAATCGGGTTCAGTATCTGGAACTTTACCGATATCATGGAGTAATCCTGCACGTTTTGCAATTTTGGTATTTAAGCCAAGCTCCGCAGCCATTGTTGCACATAGATTTGCAACTTCTTTGCTGTGTTGTAAAAGATTTTGACCATAAGATGAACGGTATTTCATTTTACCAATCATTCTTATCAGCTCATGATGCATATTCTGGATACCAAGGTCTATTGTGGTACGCTTACCAATTTCAACAATTTCCTGTTCGATTTGTTTTTTTGTTTTAGCAACAACTTCTTCAATTCGGGCAGGGTGGATGCGACCGTCAGTAACAAGTTTATGTAATGAAAGCCTTGCAATCTCTCTTCTAACAGGGTCGAATCCAGAAAGTAGAATGGCATCAGGAGTATCATCAACAATAATTTCAATACCTGTAGCTGCTTCAAGGGCACGTATATTACGACCTTCACGACCTATTATTCGACCTTTCATTTCATCGTTTTCAATGTTGAAAACAGAAACAGAATTTTCAACAGCATGTTCTGTAGCTGTACGCTGTATCGTTTCGATGACTATTTTCTTTGCTTCCATATTGGCAGTCATCTTGGCTTCTTCCATTGAATCTTTGATATAAGTCAGAGCTTCTGTTTTAGCTTCCGAACGCAGCGATTCAACAATCTGAGCTTTTGCTTCAGCTGCAGAAAGACCGGAAATAGCTTCTAGTTGTTCGATCTGTTGCTTATGAGCTTTCTCGAGGTCGAGCTGGCGTTTGCTTACGATTTCAAGTTGGTTAGAAAGATTATCTTTTATAGCAGCTAATTCTTTCTGTTTACGTTGGACTTCTTCAATTTTTTGATTTAACGATTGCTCTTTCTGTTTAAGCCTGTTTTCAGTAGCTATAATAACATTGTTTTTCTCGTTAATGAGCTTTTCATGTTCTGCTTTTAATTGCAGAAATTTTTCTTTTGCCTGAAGTATTTTATCTTTCTTAATAACTTCTGCTTCTGCCTGTGCTTCTTTAATTATGTGTTGACTTTTTCGTACTATCGATTTCCTGATAATAAAATTGGTAATTAAAAATCCCACAATTAATGAAACTACTGCAGTAATGGCAATAACTAAGATATTTTCATTCAATTCCATTTCTATATGTGTTTCAAATTTTATTTAATAAAAAACCCGCAAATAATTCAAAAGGTTTAGTGTAAACCTCTATATAACATGGTTGAGGCTGCCAGATTCTTCAAACGTCCACTGTCCCCGACCGGGAATCCTGTTCAGAGAACAGAAGTGAGGCCTGTTTTTGAAATCGTGAGCTTATGCCCCAGATTTTTTTATGTTAAGTTTAACAAACTTGAGATGAATTATTGCGGGTAAATCTTCGATTTTTTATTTCGAAATCTTGAAATAAAAAAACGTGTTTTTTCAAAGAACGTTATGCTATATTTAAACAGTCTGTAAGAATTTTATCGAGTTCACAAAGTTTATTTATGACATGGTCATCGTTAATTTTTGAACTCTCTTCATAGTTAACAACATACGTTGCAAATTGAAGGGTAACCATAGCCAGTAAGTCTTGTTTATCCTTATATGCGTATGTGTCGGCATATGTTTTAATTTTTTCGTTAATTAACTTTACTGCCTTTCTTACAGCTTCCTCTTCTTCAGCTTTTATTTTAAGCCTGTATGGCCTTTCTGCAATTGTTACTGTAACTGTAAGATTTGACATTAGTTTCTTTTATCTTACTTGTTTAATAGAGCTATACATTTGTCAATTTCCCGCAAAAGTTCATTAATTCTCAATTTTACCCTGTAATTATCCTTTTTCCCTTCTATGCTTTTTGAGATTTTAATGATCTTAACTTTTTCCTCCAAATTTTTAATGATAACTTTTTGTTCTTCAATTATTTTTGTTGCTTCTGAATTATCTTTTTTTAATTTTTTGTTTTCTTTTAAAGTTTGTTGTTGCAAATCTACAACTTTTTTTAATTTAAATTCAAGTTCAGGTAGAATTATTGAAATTTTATTCATGAAAATATATTAATGATAATCGATAGCACTATTGTATTATAAATATTTACTGTCAGGCTGAGTTTATCGAAGCCATATTCCGACAGGCTTATCAATAAAATAAAATTTAATAGTGCTATGTGATAATAATACAAAGATAATATCTTTATAGCCAAAATGAATTTTTTTTGTAAAAAAAATCATTTTGAGGAAAATGCTAAATATTAAAAAATTGAATATAAATAAAATAAAAAAGGCCACTTTAATAAGTAGCCTTTTATTTATTAAAAAAAAGAATATTTATTATTCTACAATCATTTTATGAGTAACTGAATAATCACCAGCTTTAATAGTATAATAATAAACTCCTGATGATAAATTGCTACCATCAATATTGAAGTTATAAGTTCCTGCATTTACAGTACCTTTAGTTGTTTCATAAACTTTTTGTCCAACCAGGTTGCAAATACTCATTGTAAGGTTAGCTCTTTCTGAAAGATTAACTGTAACAACAGAAGTATTGCTGAATGGGTTAGGATAGTTTTGAGATACTGATGCAATGTTGTTGTTAATGTCATTAATACCTGCGCCAGATACATTTACAATAGCTCCTTTTAAATAATGGAACGTAACTTCAGTTATTGTGTTAGTTGGATCCATTTTCATATAACATAACGGAACTTCGAATTCGTTATTGCCATTGTCAAAAGCATAATATGAAGCAGAGCCCATATATGCACAACCATCAGCTAAAGTACCTGTAGTAACATTTGAAGATTCTGTAAGTGCCGGAAATACTTCATGATCAGTAACTTTAAAGCCTCTCATATGAATATCAGGATAATAGTTATCGGTAGTGCCAGTGTAATTTACAGTATCCGTATCAAGCCATGTAAAGAACATTGCAGTTCCTTCCATATCAGTTGCCACTTGTGGTCTTGAATCTTCTGTGATTTGATTAGCAGTTCCTGCAGCGAACGTACCACGAAATCTTTGATTATAATCTAAGAATCTAGCATCCCAGTTAGTTCCGCCATCTGTAGAATATACAGCAGCCTGACAAATATAACCAGGAGCAGTAGGAACTGACCAGGCATCACCAGCAACGCAAACAGCCATACCCATATAAGGGTTACCATCACGGTCAACAGCTAAATCTAATTGGAATCCTGGTGATAATAAATAGTTGCTGTCTGGTGATAAAGCTTGTTTTAATTCAGGAAGATTGCTTAAATCAACACGGATAGGACCAGTCCAGTTTGCACCACCATCTACAGTTTTATAGAGTATAGGATAGTAGCATGAGTCAGGCATCCATGTAAAATCATCATGACCGATAAATGCCATATAACCAACTTGTCCATCAGGAGCGAAAGCTATTCTGTTATCTGCACAATAAACTATTGTAGCATCAGTAGCATCTCCAGAAAAAGGAATATTTAATATAGTACGTGTAATATCAAAATCATTTGTAGTGCTGTTCCATACACCTTTTGTTACAATCATACCTTTGTAATGGCCATAACCAGTAGCATCAAGAGAATCTGATGGCTCAATTGCCCAGATTGTACCTTGTTGTGTTACATGGTAAGCATTAGGAATAACATGCCAGATATTATTTTCAGATGACATAAGGCTGGTTTGTGTTGCAGCAGTGGTGCCATCAAGTTTTTTTACACCATAGCACATACCACCCCAGTTGCTGTTGGTATTATCAAGTGTTGGCGCCATGTATGAAAAATAAGCATTTTTTGGATCAGTGTTGTTTAATGGGTTATAAATTAATCCCTGGGGATATCTGGCACCAAAATGTGTAACATTATCAGGACTATAAGCCGGACCTTGGTTTACACTCCAGGTAGTCCCTTTATCGGTTGAAAGATCATACTGGATATAACCGCTTCCGGGATTAGTGCTTGCTCTGTGTGAAAATGCTACAGAACCAATATTGTCATCAGCCCAAAGGTAAGTTCTGCCCCCACCATAAAAACCAAAAGCATTACCTGAAGTTCCCATAGTAACGTCAGTAATGCTGTTAGTAGTTTTAGCAGCATTATTCTTTTTTTGGAAACTTTTAGTAATAGGTGTTTGATTGGTTGATAAATCTAATTTCATAACGGGGCTATATTTTGCAGTAGGTCCGTTATAGTGTGCAACATGTTTTTTTACTTGTGCACTTACCGAAACTGCAATTCCAATTGCAAGCGTAAACAGTAAGAATTTTTTCATAAGTGTTGGATTTTGATTAATAATTTATTTAATTGGTTTTTTTTAAATGTAACTTGATTGCAAAAATAATAAATTCTTATAAACGAAAAAATATTTTATGCTTTTTTATAATATTAATCATGTAAAAAATTATTAAAGTTGAATTTATACTCGTTCTTATCAGGTTTGCAAAGGCAAAACTGTTTAGAACGAGTTATACCGTACAGAAAACAAAAAATATTTTTGCAAAACTCTTTTCTGTCGGTATATTAATTAGAAAAATTCTGATTAATATAGAACATTTATAGTATAGGAAGTGATTGCATAAGCTGTTATTCCGATTATACTTCCGAGAAGCGCATTTTTTACTTTTTTATGTGTAGCTTTAAACTTATATCCTTCATTAAAATTAAAATCAGAAGAAGTGGAATAATTAATATTTTCAGAATAATGCATTTTAGGATTAGAAATTCCGATAGCAGCAGCATAAACAGCAGGAGTTATTACTCCCCAGAATTGCATAACGTGTGTTGCTGTAACACCCAATATAAATCCTCCGACAGCAATCCATTGAGTTTTACAATTTTTTATGGCTTCGCGTTCCCCCATAATATAATAATTCATTTGGGGTATTGATAAGTTGTATCCTATTGCTGAATCCTGTTTATAAAAAATTTTATTTGTCTTATTAAAATAGTTTATTGAATATACATTTAACAAATCAACTGCTTTTTGTTTTGATTTGTTTCTAAAACCAATATCGTATTTCAAAAGAGTGCTGCTGGGTTCCTCGTATATGCTTTTTGCTATAATCTGTTTGCCATTAAGCAAATTGATTGTATCCTGAGCTTGAATATTTGTAACTGCCAGGATAAATAAAATAAAAAAAAATGTAATTATTTTATTCATGATTCATGTTCAGTATATGCTATTGTATTGTAAAGATAGTTAAATGCTGTTTTTTCGTAAAGCAAATTAACGAATTTTTTTTATTCGATTTGAAAATAATTGATTTAAAGAAGGATATTAAAAACCTTTATTAATGCAGTTCAAAAGTTTTATGATAAAAAAAAGAACAAAAAATAATTCATTGAAACAATTAACTTATAATTTTGCAATTGATATATATAATTAAAATCTTTTATAAAATGATAACAGATAATTTTACTGAAAGGCATATAGGTCCTTGGAAGAATGAAACATCAAAAATGCTTGATGTTGTTGGTGTAAAATCGCTTGATGAGTTGATTGACCAAACTGTTCCGCTTTCGATTCGAAGAAAAAGTCCGCTTAATATTGCAAGCGGTATTAACGAATATGAATATCTGAATCATTTAAAAGAGGTGGGTTCAAAAAATAAAATTTATCGTTCATTTATAGGAATGGGATATTACAATTCCATAACTCCACCTGTTATAACAAGAAATATTCTTGAAAATCCGGGTTGGTATACTGCCTATACTCCATACCAGGCTGAAATTTCGCAGGGCAGGCTCGAAGCTTTACTGAATTTTCAAACGATGATTTCTGATTTAACAGCTTTACCTATTGCTAATGCTTCTTTGCTTGATGAAGCTACTTCAGCTGCTGAAGCGATGATAATGCTTTATAATGCACGATCCAGGGATGCTGTTAAAAAAGGCGCTAATGTATTTTTTGTAGATACTCAGATCTTCCCACAAACAATAGATGTTCTTAAAACACGTTCTGCTCCTCTTGGAATTGAGCTTGTATTCGGTGATTACAACACTTTTCAGTTTTCCGAAAAAGTTTTTGGAGCAATAGTTCAATATCCAAACTTAAATGGAAAAGTAAATGATTATTCTTCATTTATTTCAAAAGCACATACTGCCGGGGCAAAAGTTGCTGTTGCAGCCGATTTAATGAGTCTTGCATTGCTTACACCTCCGGGTGAATTAGGCGCCGATGTTGTTCTTGGTTCTACTCAGCGTTTTGGATTGCCTCTTGGATATGGCGGTCCACATGCAGGTTTCTTTGCAGTTAAAGAAGAATACAAAAGAAGTATCCCCGGCAGAATAATAGGAATTTCAGTAGATGCTGCAGGCAACAGAGCTTTGCGAATGGCTCTGCAAACAAGAGAACAACATATTAAACGTGAAAAAGCTACTTCGAATATTTGTACTTCACAGGTGCTGCTTGCAATTATGTCAAGCATGTATGCTGTATATCACGGATATGAAGGAATAAAAAATATTGCTGATGATATTCATAAAAGCGCTTGCCTTATTTCTGAAGAAATTCAAAAATTAGGTTATAAACAATTAAACAATGAATTTTTTGATACATTGATTTTTGAAATCCCTTCAACTGTTAAAGTTGATGCGATTAAAAAAATTGCAGTCGATAAACAGGTAAATTTTAATTATATTTCTGATAAGCTTATTGGACTTAGCGCTGATGAAACGGTTTCGTTAAACGACATCAATACAATCATCGGGATTTTTGCAAAAGCAAATAATAAATCATTTAAAGAAGTTAATGCTGCTGCAAATGTTGCCTGTAAACTTCCTGCCCAGCTAAAAAGAAAATCTTCATATCTGCAAAACCCTGTTTTTAATTCATATCATTCAGAAACAGAAATGATGCGATATATTAAAAAACTCGAAGAGAAAGACCTTTCACTGAATCGTTCAATGATTCCACTTGGAAGTTGTACGATGAAATTAAATGCTGCATCGGAATTATTTGCATTGAGCTGGCCTGAATTTGGAAATATTCACCCTTTTGTTCCATCTGAACAAGCAGAAGGATATCAAATTTTAATGAATGAATTAGAGAAGGTATTATGCGAAACTACAGGTTTTGCAGCTATTTCATTTCAGCCCAATTCAGGGGCTGCGGGAGAATATACCGGATTAATGGTTATTCGCGCTTATCATCAAAGCAGGGGAGATGCAAAACGTACAACAATTTTAATTCCTGCTTCTGCACATGGCACTAATCCTGCAAGTGCGGTAATGGCAGGTATGCAGGTTGTTGTTGTGAAATGCGATGATAAAGGAAATATTGATACTAATGATTTACGTGAAAAAGCTACACAATATAAAGATACGCTTGCTGCATTAATGGTTACCTATCCTTCAACGCATGGTGTTTTTGAAGAAAACATTCTTGAAATATGCAAATCTATTCATGATTGCGGCGGACAGGTTTATATGGATGGAGCAAATATGAATGCACAGGTAGGGCTTACCAACCCTGCTACAATTGGCGCTGATGTTTGTCATTTGAATTTGCATAAAACATTTGCAATTCCTCACGGTGGCGGTGGTCCCGGTGTTGGACCTATTGGTGTTGCAAAACACCTTGTACAATTCCTGCCTACACATTCTATTGTAAAAACAGGTGGCGAAAAAGGAATAACTGCAGTTTCTGCAAGTCCATTCGGAAGTGCAATGGTGCTGCCTATTTCATATGGCTATATAAAAATGATGGGTGGAAATGGTCTTACATTGGCAACTAAGATGGCCATTTTAAATGCAAATTATATTAAAACACGACTTGAAAAACATTATCCGATTTTGTACTCAGGTTCCAAAGGACGTGTAGCACATGAAATGATACTCGATTGCAATAACTTTAAGAAAACGGCCGATATAGAAGCTATTGAAATTGCAAAACGGTTAATGGATTATGGATTTCATGCACCTACGGTAGCTTTTCCTGTTCACGGAACATTGATGGTAGAACCTACGGAAAGCGAACCATTGCATGAACTTGACCGTTTTTGTGAAGCAATGATTATGATACGGGAAGAAATAAGAGAAATTGAAGAAGGGAAAGCAGATAAAGTTAATAACGTAATAAAAAAAGCGCCTCATACTTTAAAAGCAGTTACTGCTGCTGAATGGAATGCTCCATATTCTCGTGAAAAAGCAGCGTTTCCTGTAAAATCAATAATTGAAGATAAGTATTGGCCAACGGTATCAAAAATAGATGATGCTTATGGCGACCGTAACCTTGTTTGTTCATGTGAATCTAATTGATAAATATATACATAGTTATATTTGATATTCTGTTTTAAAGGCTATTTTGCGTAATTCAATAGGATTACTGTTCAATAGTTGTTGAAAAAATATAAACAGATATAAATAATTATTATTAAATTTGCGACATATAAATTTGAAAAACTAACTAATATTAACAAAAAATTACATTATGAAAAAAATTTACATTTTCACTGCATTATTATTAATGAGTGGATTCATTTTTGGCCAGGTAAACAAGAGAACGAACAAGATTTTCTCTTCGATTAAAGTTGCAAATGAAATTAATATTTTTAAAGGTGATTCGAAAGCAGTTGTCGATTCATTACATTATGATGGTGATAATGCCAGTGCTATTGGAACTAATGCTGCTGATACTTTTGGTTTTTTTGCATATTACCCTGCTGCAAACTTAGCTGCACATAATTCTTTGGGTAACACGATTACTTCTATTAAATTATTTATTAATGGAGCTACAAATGTTACTTCCAGTGAAATAAGATTATATTCAAGTCAGACTACTTTAGTTTATTCACAACCTTTTACAGCTGTTGAAGGTTGGAATAACGTAGTTCTTACTACTCCTTTTGCTATTCCAACTACAGATTTATATTTTGGATATTTCCTTACTGTTTCTGGTGGTTATCCTGCAGGTGTTGATGGTGCAACAACCGCTATTCCTAATGGTAATTTTATGCTTTATGGTGGTTCATGGTATCACTTAACTGATCTTGCTGCTTCATTAACCGGAACATGGAATATCAGAGCTATGGTTGATGGTACTGCACTTTCTGTACCTGTTGCATCATGTACTCCTCTTACTTGGGATGCCGGTCATGTTGCTACTGGTAATTCTGTTACTTCTGGTTCTTTTACATTAACTAATACAGGAGCCAGTACTTTAACAGCAAGTGCTATTACAGGTTTAAGTGCCCCTTTTACAACTTCTTTTGTTCCTTCATCAGTTAGTTTAACAGCTGGACAATCAACAACATTTACTTTTACTTATGCTCCAACAGCTGCCGGTACTAATAATCAAACAGCTGTAATAGCTACCAACGGAGGTAATATATCAATAGCATTAACTGGTAAAGGGATAGTTTGTAGTAGTGCTATTAGTTCTTATCCATATACTGAAGATTTTGAAACATATTTTGTTCCTGATTGCTGGACTTCAAATGATGCTGATGGTGATGGATATGATTGGAGTGCTTTAGCATCATATGGACACAATGGTTCTATATGTGCAACATCAGCTTCATATATAAATGGTGTTGGTGCACTTACTCCGGATAACTATTTAATTACACGTCAGTTTAATATTAATAATGCTAATTTAGCTCTTAAATTTTGGGTAGCTCCATTAGATCCTGGTTACCCTGCCGAAGTATATTCAGTTATGGTATCTACTACAGGAACAGCAGTTGCTGATTTTACTACAGTATTTTCAGATACTTTAGCAGAAGCTGATTCAGCTTTTGTTGAAAAAATGGTTAGTTTAGCAGCTTATAACGGACAAAATATTTATATTGCTTTCAGACATTTTAATTGTACAGATAATTATTTCTTATTATTAGATGATGTTTCTATTTCTGTAGAAGCTGGAATTTCTGAATTAGATATTAATAGCAGTGTAAATGTTTATCCTAATCCTGTTCAGAATGTGCTTAGCATAGAATCAGCTAAACAAATTCTTTCAGTTAATATTTTAAATCCTGTTGGACAGCTTGTATTAAGCGAAACTCCTAATGTTAATTCGTACAAATTAAATACAGCAAATTTAAAAGCCGGTGTTTATTTTGTACAGGTTCAAACTGCAAAAGGAATTGTAACCAAGAAAATTAATGTTACTAAATAATTCCTGATTTCAAAATATTGAAAGGCTGCCCATTCCGGGTAGCCTTTCTTTTTTCATGCAAATAATAAATACAGATAAATCAAGTTATAATAACTTGACATTTTTTCTAACTTTGCAGAATTCAAAATAACAATAATAAATTTTCTATGAATTTAAAATTAAGTATTTCATTATTTACTGCCACGATAATTTTTTCGGCAACAGTATTTGCACAACACGATAAAAACAAAATTATAAAAGAAAAAATTGTTTCAGTACAGGAAACAAAAATTACTACAGATACTTTACGTCCCGCTAGCTTTGCTACAGGTACTCCTGTTTTATATTCGTTTATTGAAGGAGGATATTCTTTTGGTGTTAATGCATTAAACGATCACGCTTTTGCTCAAAAATATAAAGTGCCTCAATCGTACCTTATTAACGGTGTTGCTTTTTGGGTAGGTGCAAAAAAAATTATTGGAGATGCGGATACTTTATCTGTAAACTTTTATACTCTTGATGGTCCCGGTACCGATACCAGTGGTGCTGTAAACAACGCCCCTGATTCAATATTTATAAGTAAAACAATTACTACTTCACAAATTAATTCATCGGGCTTAACAATCATTCCTTTTACTGATGATACATTTATTGTATTTGTTGATTATGCTGTCGGTGTTGATATTTCCACGATGGATGATGATACAATAGGAATATTTTCTACAACCGATGGTGATGCTTTGCAATCACAGCTTTCGTGGGTGAAATGGGCTGATGATACATGGCATACTGTTTTAGAGTCATTCAACTGGGGAATGGATTTGGATTTTGGAATATTTATCATTGCTGATATGAGTGCTGCAAATATTAATGATAATTATTTTATAGATGGTTTGAAACTTAGTCAGAATCAGCCAAATCCGGCATCTGAGTATACATTGGTTCAGTATGAATTGAATGATAATTCAAATGATGTTTCGCTCGAAATATATGATATGAATGGGAAATTGATTAATAAATTTTCTGAAGGTAAACAACTAAAAGGTTTGCATGAAATTAAAATCAATTCAGGAGATTTAAAGAGCGGAAGTTATTATTATTCCTTAAAAGCAGGCAATCACAGGCTAACTAAAAAGATGATTGTTGCTAAATAAGTTTAATTCGTAAAAACGTATTGTATAATATTTGCGCCCATTTGCAATGCTTTTAATCGGGTAGCTTCAGAATCTTTGTGAACACTTTGGTCTTCCCATCCGTCACCTAAGTCACATTCATAATCATAAAAGCACACCAATCTTCCTTCGTAAATTATACCAAAGCCTTGTGGTGCTTTATTGTCGTGCTCATGAATTTTTGGAAGCCCGTTTGGGAAAGAGTATTTCTGATGATAAATGGCATGTGTAAAAGGCAACTCCACGAAATCATTGTCCGGAAAAACTTTTTTCATTTCTCTGCGGATATATTTGTCAATGCCATAATTATCGGAAATGTGAAGGAATCCGCCACCAATTAAATAGTTTCTTAAATTAATGACATCTTCATTTGAAAATACAACATTGCCATGACCTGTCAGATGAACGAAAGGGTAATTAAAAATTTCACTGCTTCCCACATCAACATTGTCAATGGTTTCGTTAATGTTAGTATTTAAGTTTTCATTGCAAAATTTTACAAGGTTGGGCAATGACGTAGGATTTGCATACCAATCACCACCACCTTTATATTTTATTAAACCTATTTTAATGGCAGGTGAATCGGGTTTAAACGAAACGGATATAAAAATTAATATGATGAATAAAATTTTTTTCATTGATTCTAATGTCTGAGCAAATTTAAAAAAACATAATCAAACGAATTCATTTAAAAACATAATTGTGCTGCATGCCAGTAATGCTGCGGTTTCAGTGCGATAACGATTTGAACCAAGCGATACGGGAATAAAATTATTTTTTATTGCATTTGATAATTCATTAGTGCTGAAATCACCTTCGGGGCCAATGATTACAATAACATCTTCGCCTGCTTTATAAATATTTTGTAAACTTTTTTTGTCTTCATCAACACATGATGCAATATATTTATTACTATCGAATTTCATTTCAATGAAATCCCTGAATGAAATTTCAGGATTTATTTTCGGCAGATATAATCGTTGCGATTGTTTCATTGCTGCAATTACAATACGCTCGAGGCGCTCATGGTTTATGCTTCTTCGTTCGGAATGTTCGCAGATAACAGGTGTTATTTCGCTTATGCCAATTTCCGTAGCTTTTTCCGCAAACCATTCCAGCCGGTCGTGATTTTTTGTTGGCGCTATTGCAATATGAAGATGATACTTTGGTTGTGAAGCTTCTTTTATTTCTTCTATAATTTTTAAAATACTTTTCTTCGGACTAATATCTTCAATAACTGTTTTGAAAAGTTTTCCCTGTCCGTTTGTTATAAAAAGATTATCTCCTTTAACTGCACGCATTACTTTTACAGCATGCTTTGATTCTTCTTCTGAAAGAATGATGTTGTTATGTTCGATATAGTTTGAATAAAAGAGATTCATAAATCAATAACAATATTTTTTCATATATCTTGCGGCACTTCTTACGCCCATGTCGTATGCATTGTCAAAATCTGTACATGCTCCGCGTTTATCGCCAAGTGCAATTTCTGAAAGACCACGATTGAGATATGCGTAAGCATAATTCTTATCTAACATAATAACCAGGTTATAATCTTCAATTGATTTTTTATATTCTCCTAAAAAATAATATGTAATGCCGCGATTGTTATATGCATCAATATATTCAGAGTTGAGCTCAATAGCTTTATTGAAATCGATTAACGCTTCAGAATATTTTTTAGTATTCATATACATTCTTCCTCTATCGTAATACGGAATAGGATTTTTATCTGATAATTCAATTGCCTTGCTGTAATCGGAGATTGCGCCTATCGTGTCTTTCTTTAGTGTCCTGACATTTCCGCGGGTAATATAAGCCATCTGTAGTTTTGGATTTAGTTTAATCGCATTATCCGCATCAAAAAAAGAAGAATCAATCTTGTTAAAATTTATAAAACATAATGAACGGTTATAAAATGCGTTCGCATCACTATTGTCAAGCTTAATAGAAATATTAAATTCTTTAATTGCATTTTCGTAATCATGTTTTTCCATGTACAAAGTTCCCATACTGTAATGCGCATAAGCATCCTGTGGTTGTTTTTCAACAAGGTCGGAGAACAATGCAGTGCTGTTTTTCCAAACGTTGTTTCTCATATAAGTAGCAATGCAGAATACAGGAATAAGCAGGTAAAATATTGAAAGCACAACTTGTTTTGGTATTTTTAATGTAATTGTGTTGTCATAAATTTTATAGAAAATAATTTCGGCAACTATTGCCATTCCTATGTATGGGACATACACAAAGTGTTCAGCCATCAGGAAATTGCCGCCAATAGGAACAACCATGAGTAAAAGCGAAATATTGAAGAAGAAAAATAAAAATGCAAAAACCAGTTCTTTCTTCAATGTGCGGAACTTAAGTGTTATAAATATTACAAGTAAAATAAATAATGTTGATAGATAATATAAAAAGGGAAGGAAACCTCCGCTCTTCAACGGGTAGGGGTAAAGCACAGAAAGATTAACAGGTGCAAAAAATTTGATTATATAAACAGTTAATGGATAAAATGCGAGGAATACTCTGTCGAGAATATTGTAGTGTACTGATAAGTCTTTAATGTTTTCCGTAGAAGTAGAAGCGTAAATGGCCACAAGTCCGAAACAGAATGAAATAAATAAATACGGAATCTTTCTAAAAATAAATTTAATTGAAAAATTTTCATTCTTATAATAGTCAATCAATATAAAAACTATCGGCAGCATTACTGCTGAAGATTTTGCTAATAAAGACAGTATGAAAAATAGGTAAGTGAAAATTCTGCTGACGATATTTTTGTTGTAATAAACATAATGCAAATAAGTATTCATGGAAGCCAGAAAGAACAATGTGTACAAAAGGTTGCTTCGTTCCGAAAGCCATGATACTGATTCGACATTCATAGGATGAGCAGCAAAAATAAGAGCTGCAATAAATCCGGCCATTCTGTTGTTAGTAAATTTTTTTGCGAAGAAATATAAAAGCAAAACATTGATCAAATGCAAAAACAAATTGGTTTTATGAAACCCAAATGAATTAAATCCATCCCATATTAAATAATCAACAGCATAGGAAAGAAGTGTTACCGGAAAGTAAGTGTGGAAAATAAATGTACTGAACATTTCTTTCATATTGTCTTTCGAAAGTTCAGTAATTACAGTGTTATCCTTGATTTTTGCTGTATCGTCGAGCAATACGAATTCGCTTTTTAGTGTGTTGCTGTATATAATAATGGTTACAAAAAGCAGAATAGGTATTGTAAAAAACTTGATGTTACGTAAAAACCAGTTGCCTGAAGATAAGTTTGTTTCCTGGTATTCTTCTTTTTGTTCTAAATTCTTTATCTTAGCCATTGCAAAGGAATTTATTATTCCTGCTCTGCTGTTTTTTCTTTCTTTTCAAAAGCGTTTAATACAAGCCTGATAATTTTATAAGAAAGAAAAATCAGAACAGGCCAGCTAAGATACCAAAAAATTGAAGTTATATTATTATCCATTTGTAAAGATTTTTTCGTTAATAAGCATGTTCATCATTTTCAATTTCTGATGCATCAATTTTCTTTTTATCCATTATTTTCCAAGCGTAGAAAATATAGGCAAGCACAAACGGAATCATAAGCGATACATAGCTCATGGCTGTTAGCGTATAATGACTTGATGAAGCATTTTCAATTGTAAGCGAGCTTTGCAAATCATATGTGCTCGGATAAAATGATGTATGATTATAGCCGGCATTCAGAAGGAGAGAAAATACTGTTAACACAGTTCCTGACCCTGCATACCAAATACCATTTTTCTTTTTCAGGAATAGATCGCGAATTATACCAACAAGCACAAAGATAATTCCCCAAAAAAATAGTGAAAGAATAATCGGCATTTCAAAAAAGTTGTTCAAATATTTATGAGGTTCAATAAAAATAATTTTTGTTGTTGGGTTATAAGAAAAGCCAGTCATCATTATCAATCTAAAAACAAAGTATAGAAAGAATATTAAAAAAAGAATTGTGTTTATTTTAAGCTGTTTTAAGGCCTTTTTATAAATGTTTTGATTATCAATATTGTTTATAAAGTAAAGCAAAGCCAGTACCCGTGCCAGAAAGAACACTGCAATACCTAAAGCAAGATTATCAAAATTAAAAGCAGCTTCAATTCCTCTTAGCTGGTTCTGCCATTTTGAAAGATGCATATCGGAAACTGAAAATTCGGAACCGGTGAAGAATGTTGCTATAGCTGTACCGAGAAGTATTACCCCAACACTGCCATTGATAAAAAGAAAAATATCGTAAACTTTTGTTCCGAGAAAATTATTAGGTTTCCTTCGGAATTCGTAAGATACAGCCTGAATAATAAAACAGAAAAGTATGATCACCCACACCCAGTAAGCACCACCAAAACTGGTTGCGTAAAATAAAGGAAATGCCGCAAACATAGCCCCACCAAAGGTTACTAAAGTTGTAAAAGTGAATTCCCATTTTCTTCCTAAAGAATTGATGAGCATATTTTTTTCATCATCATTAGATGAAAGCGTACCAATCAGTGTTTGTCCGCCTTGTACAAAAAAAAGAAATACAAGCAAGCCTGCTAGCATTGAAATCAGTGCCCACCAGTATTGCTGTAATGGGTATAATGAAAGTGTTTCAAACATGGCTGCCTCCTTTCGGACCTGATTTAATTTGTGTGAGCATTATTTTAATTTCCGCAATTAATAATATGGTGAATAATACGGCAAAAAGGAAAAATGTTATTTGCACAGCTGATGTGTCAATATTGGAAGTGGCTATTGCTGTGGGAAGAAGGTCTTGTATAGCCCACGGTTGTCTTCCAACTTCTGCAACAATCCATCCGGTAATGGAAGCAAGGAATGCCAATGGAAACGACCATATACCAAGACGAAGCCAGAACCGATTGTGCTCGATTTTCTTTTTTAGAAGAAGAAAAATAATTAGTAAAAAGAATCCTATAAAATAAAACCCTAGTGTTACCATAATGTGAAAACTGTAAAAAGTCATAGGTATGTTTGGAATTATACTTTCTGGTTTATTCAGATAACCGTAACCGAAGAAAGAATAATTTGCCTCAAAAACTTTTCTGGCACTATCTGCAATTACAGTATTTTTAACCTTTCTGGCATTTTTATATATTTTCAAAGCAGCAATAGCTTCTTTTCCTTTTGTAATTTTTTCTTCAGCAGATAGAATTTTATTTTCTGCATTTCCTTTTATAAGGTCATTTATACCTGGTACAAATGCTTCACTGTTTCTGTAACCCAGTATCGAAAGCATTTTGGGGACTTCAATTTGGAAAATAAAATCATCTTTATCATTGTCGAATTTTTTTAAAGGATTGAGAATACCAATCATGGTAAGACCTGCGCCGTTTTTCCCATTATATAAACCTTCCATTGCTGCAAGTTTTGCCGGTTGTTTTTGAGCAACCTGGTATGCCGAGCCATCGCCGGTAAATGCTGTGAACAATGATGCGATTAACCCAAAGGTAGCAGCAATGACCATACTTCGCTTTGCCATTATTATTTCTCTTTTCTTTAAGATGAACCAACTGCTAACTGCAAGAACAAATAATGATGCTACTATGTAACTTGAAAAAATAGTGTGAAGAAATTTATTTACAGCTAAAGGTGAAAGTAATACCTGCCAGAAATCAAGCATCTCGCTGCGGGCTGTGTCGGGATTAAAATGCATGCCAACCGGATTTTGCATCCATGCATTTGCAACTAAAATCCAAAGTGCAGAAAGGTTTGAACCTATTGCAACAAGCCATGATGAAAGCAAATGAAATTTTTTGCTCACTTTATTCCATCCGAAAAACATTATGGCAATAAATGTTGATTCGAGGAAGAATGCCATTATTCCTTCAATTGCGAGCGGTGCGCCAAATATATCTCCGACAAACCATGAGTAATTCGACCAGTTGGTGCCGAATTCAAATTCCATAATGATTCCTGTGGCAACACCAATAGCGAAATTAATCCCGAATAATTTCATCCAGAATTTTGTGATTCGCTTCCATTCTTCATTACCCGTTTTTACATATATGGTTTCCATTATGGCGATGATAAATGTAAGTCCCAGTGTTAGCGGGACAAACAGCCAGTGATAAATTGCCGTGAGCGTGAACTGTGCCCGCGACCAATCGACCAGCGATAAATCAATATTATCAATCATGGTGTTATTTTTTATTAGTTAATTGCTCAATTACATAATCACTTTTTTCTTTTTCATTTTTGAATTTCGAATTCAGAAAATTCGGGAAAAAGAAAATTTTTAAAACAAGAAAAATAATGGTAAGCTTGATCAGTAGGATAAGTAAAAGCTTTTTAGCTGTGGCAGAATTTCTGAACCCTTCGTAATAGAACCATACAATTTTTTTTGAAAGGCTTTTGTTTTTCACAAAATATAAATTTGATTTATTTATCAAAAATAGGATTGCATATGCAATTTGAATCGAAAATAAATATAAAATTTATTAACAAACCTGGATTTAGTTATGCAATATTATTTCCCAATCGCCAGGCTCGTTAATGGTAGCTTCAAAAACTACATTTATCTTTACAGTTCTTAGTTTATTGGTTGTAATATAATTTATTTTTATATGGAGCGGAAATATAACCTGATCATAAATATATTTGTTGCTTTCTTCTCTATATAGACCATTATCAGCAATAAATGAAAAATCTGATTTTTCAATATCCACATTATCTTGCCCCATTTTTTTTATCTTCAATGTTATTTTATTACCATCTCCAATTTTATTAATGGAGTAACTGTCAAGATCTCGTGAAATAAAAACTTTATACGGATCAGGAATAATTTTTTTTACAAATGTGTCATTATTCCATAATCCGTATTTTGTACTGTCGACACCATAAACTTTATACATGAATTTTCCTTCACCATCTTTTTTCCCTTCTTTCCATGAACCATCATATATGTCGCCATTTGCCCATGTATATTTACCATGACCATCAGGTAAACCATTTTTAAAATTACCGGTATATTTATCAATACCTTCTGATGTTCCTGAACCCTGTGCTAAACCTTTTTTACATTTACCCTTGTATTTACCTGCAATTTCTGGTTTTAAAACTTTGCAGCTATCCTGTGAATATGCAGATAATATTGTTAGCATAAAAATAAAGGTGAGAAAAAAAATAAAAATATTTTTCATAGCAATATAATTTAAAAACGGTTAAAAGATTATTATCTATTAAAATTAAAAAATATATTTAAATTATAGAAAAAAGCTAATACTTTTTTAAACAATTTTGTTTGTAATATTTATGTGCTGACTTATCGCCAAGTTCAGCTGCTTCCATCATATCCCTGCATGATTCAGAATGCCTGCCTAATGCAGCTTTAGCAAGCGCCCGGTTATAATATGCATCGGATGCAAAGGGTTCCAGTTTAATTACATGGGTATAATCAGAAATAGCTTTTTCATAATTCTCGTGCTCATCGTAAATAAGCGCCCTGTTGAAATAAGCATCGCTGTATGTTGAATCAATTTTTATTACAAATGAAAAGTCTATAAGTGCACTCAAATCTCTATTTAGCTCCTTATAATCAAAGCCCCTGTTTAAAAATGTTTCAATTTTTGTTGAATCAAGTTGAATGGATAAAGTGTATACCTGTATTGCCGAATCAAGCTCAAGCATGGCATCGTATACCATCCCCATTTTATAATATGCTAATGAAAATTTCGGATAAGTTTGTATTATTATATTCAAATCAGATAAAGCAAGATGATATTTTCCGCTTTCATAATATGCATTAGCTCGATTGTAATAATTTAATAACTGACCGGAACTTAATTCAATAGCTTTTGAATAATCAGCAATAGCTTCATTATATTTTCGTAAATGTTCATATACTTTTCCACGATTCATGTATATATCAGCGTCAGGTTGCTTCAGAATAACATGATTGATATCACTTAATGCTTTTTTATATTCATGTATACAATCATATGCTATAGCTCGGTTAAGATATGCATTTATATTTTCGGGTTTTAATTTTATGAGCAAAGTATAATCCGATACTGAGCCCTGGTAATCGCCTTTCTGATATTTACTGAATGCTGATGAAAATAATGAATCGGCATTTTGGGAAAAGGATGAAATAGCTATTGTAAAACAGAAAATAAATATAGAAAATATTTTTCTCATATTTGTTCGTTTAGGATACAAATATGAGAAAAATTTCTGTTGAATTAATCAATTATTTCAATACTTCTTTTAATAAATTTTGTAAGCTCTTCACCTTTTAAAAGATTTTGTGAAAGCAGCGCCAAATCGGTGAGTTGTTTTGCCAAACGATTCTTTTTATCAGTATCGGTTTCATCAAGCAGGCGAGTTACTAAAGGATGATTTGTGTTTACAACCAGGTTGTATTGATCAGGCATTGCTCCAAAGTAGGATGGACCTCCGGTGGCCGACATATCTTTCATTCGCCTCATAAATTCAGGCTGAATAATAATCATTGGAGGTTCTGAATCGCTGAGGTTTTCAAATTGTACAAAGAATTTTTCTTTGTTAACCTGGTTTTCGATAATTGGTTTTAAATTATTTTTTTGCTCTTCACTTAATTTTGATGGAAGCTCATCGCTCTTGGGAATAAGCTTATCAATAGTATCAGCGTCAACCCTGGTAAAGCGGGTATTTTTTAATTTTCGTTCCAGTAAATTTACAAAATGACTATCAAGAACGGTGTCAAGTATAAGTACATCATAACCGCGTTCTTTAGCAATTTCAATGAAGCTGTGCTGTTCTTCCTGGTTGCTGGTATAAAGGTAAACGAGGTTTTTATCTTTATCAGTTTGTAAAGTTTTTACCTGGTTTTCGTATTCTTCTAGTGTGAAATATTTTCCATCAAGATTTTTCAGTAAACAGAATTTCTCAGCACGTTCGTAAAACTTATCATCTGAAAGCATTCCGTATTCTATGAATATTTTTATGTCGTCCCACTTGGCTTCAAAATCGCTGCGATTGTTCTTAAATAATTCTTCCAGCTTGTCGGCAACTTTTTTTGTAATGTGCGATGAAATCTTTTTTACGTTAGGGTCGCTTTGTAAATAACTGCGCGATACGTTCAGCGGAATGTCAGGTGAATCAATCACTCCGTGAAGTAGTGTTAAGAAGTCGGGAACAATTCCTTCAACCGAATCGGTTACGAATACCTGGTTGCAGTAAAGTTGAATTTTATCTTTCTGAACTTCAAAATTTCTTTTAACCTTCGGAAAGTAAAGAATACCGGTAAGTGTAAAAGGGTAGTCGACATTCAGATGAATATTGAAAAGCGGTTCGTCAAAATTTAGCGGATATAATTCATGGTAAAATTTTTTGTAGTCTTCATCTTTTAGATCCACGGGTTTCTGCATCCACAAGGGTTTTGTGTTGTTGATGATGCGTGGCTTTTCAACTTCTTTGGTTTTTTCTTTTCCGTCTTTATCTTTTTCACCGGTGGGTTCAAAAATTTTTTCAGTTCCGAAAATGATTTCAACAGGAAGGAATTTGCAATATTTTTTTAGCAATGACAGTACTCTTTCTTCTTCAAGAAATTCTTCCGATTCTTTGTCAATGTGAAGTGTTATTTCAGTCCCGCGTTCTTTCTTTTCAATTTCATCCAAAGAAAATTCGGGGCTTCCGTCGCAAACCCATTTAACAGCTTTGGTTCCCGGGCCTTTTTTGTATGTCTTGGTTTGGATTTCTACTTTTTCGGAAACCATGAATGATGAATAAAATCCTAGTCCGAAATGACCGATCAGTGGATTGGCTTCAGTTTGCGCTTTATATTTATTTACGAATTCTTCTGCACCTGAAAATGCAATCTGGTTGATATATTTTTCAACTTCTTCGGCTGTCATGCCAATACCTTTGTCGATTACCGATAAGGTTTTTTTCTTTTTATTTAATTTAACTTCAATGCTGATATCGCCTATCTCATCTTTCATTTCACCTGTAGAAACAAGTGTTTTCAGCTTTTGAGTAGCATCAACAGCATTTGAAATCAATTCGCGTAAAAATATTTCGTGGTCGGAGTAAAGAAACTTTTTAATGATGGGAAAAATGTTTTCTGTTTGAACGTTAATCTTACCTGTTTGCATAGTTGTATTATGTTTTTATAAAATTTAATTAATTAAGTTTTTAATGAAAATTTTGTGTTGCCAGTTTAGCAAGCATTATGCCATTGATAAAATTTCTGACAAAATGACAAAATAGAAGATGAATGATTTTATTAATTATCAAACCCCGGCCTTTTAAAATTTCTCGCTTCAGGAAATTCTTTTTCAACTGATTTTCTTATCTTATCGAGCATTGCAAGAATTGGCAGAATGTTATCTTCTTCTTCAGGGAATTGATTAAGCATGATTCCCCATGCCGCTATTGAGCGGTCAGCAGCGATTAATGCAATTTTTGCAGAGCCGTCTGAATCCTTAGGGTAGTCATCATCTTCGCCGTCACGTCTGCCCATTAAGGCACGCATGATTTTCACGTGAATGAAAAATAAATACCATTGAATGATTTCTATTGCATCGGTAATTTCGTTAACCTCTGATTTTACTAACTGTTCGCTGGCTCCCATTTCTAATTGCTGGTTCAGCTCATCTTCTTTTTTCAGAAAAGTATCTTTACGTTCTTCAAGCCATTTACGCCCGGCATCAATATATTTATTTGAAATTTTTGCGCAGGCATGTTGTTTCAATATTTCGCGTTCTGCTTTTCTTTCTTCAACTTCAATAGTATCAATTTCTATTTTATCAAGGTCTATTCCGTGTTCCGCAGCAGTTTCTTTAATAAGCTGAAGTGTTAATTGAAAATTTTCATGAATTTTTTCCCAGAACTTTTCGTTAGTAATATCGCGTGTTTCTTCATCGTCATTTTCCGACATGGCGTAGTTCATACATCGTTTGGTAAACGAACATCGCTCGCACCATCGGTCACAGTAATTGTATATTCCCGGGATAAAATTCGGATTTTTTGCTAACCGTTTTATTTCGTCAGGATTCATTGTGTTTTTTTTATTTTTTTACGAATACTTAAATACAAAGTTAATATTCTAAAATTAAAATCGTAAATCTGAATTTTGAATTCGTGAAAATAAGCTTCGTATCTCATCCTTTGATAAACTCAGGATGACCGTCAACACTGCGATACAGGAATAAAGCTAAAATTAATTTTTAAACTCTGAATTCTGAACTCTTACTTAATTCATCCCTCTTTCTTTCTTGATGGTTTCATAAGAATTATTCAACTCTTTGAACTTTTCATTAGCTGCTTTCTGAACTTCTTCACCAAGATGGCTTACTTTATCGGGATGGTATTTTAAAGCCATTTTACGATAAGCTTTTTTTACTTCTTCATCACTGGCATCGGGTGATATTTCAAGAATTTTGTATGCGCTTTTAGAATCGTGCACAAACATTGCTTTAATTGATTCGTAGTCGTTTGGATTGATGCCAAGGTAATTTGCAATTTTATGAATAGTTTCGGTTTCGCTTTCGGAGACAAAACCGTCTGCTTTTGCAATGCCAAAGAGGTAATGCAGCATTTGCAGTCGCAGTGGCATTTCCATGAAGTGCCTGATCTGTGAGCAAACATCATGCAGAGAATATTCTTTCTGCATGATGTCGCGTAGAATAAGCATGTATTGCTGGGTACGGGTAGCTCCAATTTGTTGAGTAAAAAATTTTCGTACAAAATCCAGTTCTGATTTAAGCACTTTATTATCAGCTTTCATTACAGCTGAAGAAAGAATTAAAAGGCTTACAAAGAAATCATCACTGGAAGTGCGATGTCTTAAGTTTGCCGTATCGGTAGGTGAATCAGTAGAAACAGTATCGTACATTGAACCTGCAATGAATCCAATAATGCCACCTATAGGTCCGCCCAGAACCCACCCTAATCCGCCGCCGAGCCATTTCCCGTATCTGCCCATTATATTTTTAAATTCGAAATTTAAATTTATAATTTTAAATTTAGTTTTTTGAATATTTTATTTTTGAAGTATGACCTACTGCCGTAAAAATTGCTGTTAACTCGCGGGCTTCCGATAGTAAATAGAGAACTTCTTTTTCAGGTATTAATTTTCCTTCAATAATAATTTCCAACCAAAAACAAGATTCATCTGCTTCTTCTTCAACTAAAGTAATTTTAGAAATAAAATCAGCTTTTGAGCGAGCTCTGCATGATGCTCTATAATTAGCACCAACAGATGTAGCTGCTCTTGATAGTTGGTCAGTTATAATCCATCCGGTTCTATTATTCGGTAATTTTTTTACAAGTTCTAAAATTGAAAGTGCAAACTTTTTAGTTCTGTCTTTTAATTCGTCAGGTGTCATAATATATTTTAGTACTTACTGAATTCGAAATTTAAAATTTACAATCCGCAATTATTTTATATTTTCCGATTCCGGTAAGCCGTATTCTTCAATCATTTTGATGTTCATAGTTTCCAACTCATCAAGTATAGGATTGTATATTTCAGGAATTACAGGGCGAAATACGCCTTTTACTTTTATTTTATTTTCGAGCACCATTATAACTCCAACAGCTGCAGGCAAAGCAACAGTGCGTGCAATGGATGTGTCGGTGGCAAGTGTTCCAAAATCGAGCATACTCGAACGGATAACTTCTTTTTTGCCTCCTTCATATTCTGCAAGGAAAGTATGTTGCATAACAACCATATCGCGTTCTGTTTGTCCCAGCTGCATTTTAGCAATCATTAAATCTGATGTGATTTCAAATGGTGAATCTTCTTTGCGGTTCATGGGTTTGTTCTCAAATATACCAAGCCATTCCATAGTATCAATAGCATAATCGGTAGCGTTGCTTCCCAGGTACTTTTTTACTTTTGCTTTTATATTGCTTGAATCGTTTTCATTGATGAGCTTTGCAATAAAATCAGCGTATGTCATTCCTTCCAGTTTCATTTTGTCGTAGGAAATCAGGTTAAGCTGTTTCAATGCATCAATTGTTTCGCACCATCCTTTAAAACGGAATGTTCCGCGATACATGGTCTCTGCTTCGGGTATGCCATAAATTTCTTTATAGGCAATAGAATCCCTGTTCGGATAAACTTCCAATTCGCCCACTTCAGGGAAGTTAATTTTGAAAGGATTTTTAAATAATAATTTTGTAGGAACATCAACTACCTTTCCATGACGCAAATACATGGCATCGTTGTTCCCCGCCATTACAACACCTTTCGGGCTCCATGAGAATTTATATTTAAACGGATTGTTAGCAGCTTCGGGTGCCGGTAATGCTCCGCATAGAGAATAAAACTCTTTAATTTTTCCGCCTTTCTCATGAACATTATCAATGATACGCATAGCTGACATGTGGTCGATGCCCGGATCCAGACCGAGTTCATTCAATATAATGATGCCTGCTTTTTTTGCAGCATCGTCCAGTGCCTGCATTTCGGGTTTTACATAAGATGCTGTAATCATGTTTTTATTATGTTTCAATGCGTATTCTGCAACTAAAGTGTGAAACACATATGGCAAAAGGCTTACAACAACATCGTTTTCTTTCACCATTTTATCAAGTGTGGTTTTATCTTCAACTGACCAGTTGATATTTATGCCATTCTTATGCTTATTTATCATTGCTTCTGCATTGTCGGGGGTGTTTGAAGCAACAGTAACTTTTAATCCTTTCTCAAGCAGGTATCTTACAATTGGCTGTGCCACTAATCCAGCACCTAAAATCAAAACTTTCTTTTCCATATAATAAATTGTTTGTCGTTATTTTTTTAATCGATCAACATGGTTATTAACAATAATTTTTATTTATTTTTCATAAATTGAATATTGATGAAGTTATTCGTGAACGATATACTATTTAAATTTTATAATTCATTATTTTTTTATTTCAACTACCTTGAAAATACAGATTTCATATATTATATTCTCAATTCTCAATTCTGACTTCACTTATGCCTCTAAAACGGCTAACCAATATTAAACTTTTTCTAAAATCATAAATCTTAAATCATTTCTTGTTTTACGTATTCTTCAAGATATTTATAATTAGGAGTAAGTTCTCCTTTCAATAATATAAGTGCTTTTTTTATTGCCCTGGGCAAATCAATTTCTTCGTAAGGTAGGTCATAATCGGCAATAGCAATAGGTTTGACGAAATTTACAAGTACATCACTGAACCCTAATGATGCATCGCGCGGAAGTTCGCTAGGAAGTATATCAACAGCCATATCCAGAATACCTTCACCTTCGTAGCCATTTGTTGCTTGACCGGTAAAAGGATTGTATATATAAATTGGATCTTTTATAGTTGCGGGTTTTGTTGTGCATTCAATGGAGCCATCAATATCACAGGTAATATCACCAATCACATTAAGTTTTGGTCTGCCTTTGCTGTATAGCTTTTTAAGATAATCTTTCGTGATGAGTTTAGGATATTTAGTATCCCAATACATACAATTTAACAGCATGGAAAGGTGAGGGATATATTTTTCAAAAACACTTCTATATTTTTCCGGATGATTATAATAATCCTGTAATTCAAATTCATCATTTGGATTGATGGGTTGTACAAGGTGCTCTTCTTTAAAGATAACTTTATATATGATGTTGTTTGGAAGATTTTTGCGGTTTTTTAATGAAAGTAATTTTTCAGGCGAAATTTCTTTAACAGGAAGCAATCCGCATATTTCCTGGACTCCTTGGGATACATTTCCATAGCCGGTAATGCCTATAGTGAACGGACGTAATTCTTCAGGAGTGCCATTTTCTGCAATCAATTGTCCGATAGAGGAAATATCTTCTTTTGCTTCAGCCAGCGATTTGTAATTTTTTGCCTGTTTTATTTTTAATAATTTCGAATCATAACCGTAATATTTTAACCGTAATCCTAATGCCCAGAAAGAGTTTATCATTCCTGCAAGCCCTGCATACTTTCCAAAAAATATCAAACGTTTGTTTTGTTCATCAACAACTTTTTCGTAATCGATCAGGTTACATTTTAAATCCATCATTTTTTTTAACATGGGCATATTATATTTTTGCCCTTTAATTACATGAGAAAAGAAAATATATGTTTTTTTACTTTCAAAAGTAGGAATAGGAATTTCTTTTACACCAAAAATAATGGGGCATCGCTTTAAATCTGACTCCACAGTTGCACCTGCTTTTATAAATTCTTCGTCTTTATAAACTCTTTTATCTGATGTTTGAACTACCACATCAATATTGTGATGTTTTACAAGCCATTCAACGTGCCCGGGAACAATAGGTACGCGGGTTTCCATTTCGTACTTGTCTTCATGTCTAATGCCTATAACTATACCCATAATATTAAGAATAATAAATTAGTAATTTAGTGATTATATTTTTTTGCAAACTTACTAAAATAATATACACTTAATATGGTTTTTAATTAAAATAATTTGTACCTGAAGCCTTTAATTAGTTTATGTTTAACAATATTAAATATGTTGTTATTTTTATGTAATTTTAATCGGATTATTTTGGCATAATAATTGAAAAATTTGCACTTCAAAAATTCTGAAAAAATATTTTTAAATTTATAAATAATGAAAAAAGCCGTATTCTTTGCAGTATTTATAATGTTATCCGGTAGTATAATAGCGCAAAAAACAAATTTGATTTTTTTTACTGAAGGTGGCGAAAAATTTTATGTGATACTCAACAGCGTTCTGCAAAATCGAAAAGCTGAAACAAATGTTAAAGTTACTGGTTTACCTGCGCCTAGCTATAAGCTTAAAATATTATTTGAAGATTCAACCATTACGCCTTTAGAAAAAAACCTGATGTTTCAGCAGGGAACAGAAACTACATTTAATATAAAAAAGAATAATAAAGATGAATATGTAGTTCGCTATTATAGCGAGGTTCCAATTGCTCAGGCTCCGGTATCGTCATCTGTTCAAACTGTCGTTGTATATTCACCATCAGGACCATCAACCCCCGTTTCTCAAACAACAACGGTGAATTCAGCTAACATAAATATTAATGTAAATGGAAATACTGCAAGTGTTTCAGGAACTACTACAACATCCACATATAGCGCTACTTCAAATGAAGTCGTAAATCCAGATTCAAAACCGGAAAATCCTTTGCCGGGTTATAATGGTCCTTATGGTTGTGCTAATCCAATGTTGCCTAATGATTTCGAGGCTTTGAAAAATTCGGTTTCATCAAAATCATTTGATGATAGTAAATTGAAAGTTGCAGAAGAAGGAATTGCTTCGAATTGTATGCTTTCGTCGCAGGTGCGTGAGTTGATGCTTCTATTCAGTTTTGAAGATAATAAACTGGAGCTTGCTAAATATGCGTATGGTCATACTTATGACCCAGGTAATTATTTCAAGGTAAACGATGCTTTTACTTTTGAATCGACCATTGATGTGTTGAATGAATATATTAAAGGACTCGGTAAATAATTTTATATTTGTCGTGAAAATAAAAAACAAAAATATATGAAAACAAAAATCATTTTATTATTAAGTATTGTCATGCTGACATTTGCCTGCAAAAGTCAGAAAAGTGTGCAAAAGCAAAAAGGAGAAGATGTATATCGTGTGATAGTATCTTTTATAAGTAAAGGTGAAGGTCCCGATTTAACTACGTTCAATTCTTTTGAATCATTTTTAACTTCTTTTCAGAAGAAGGTTGATAAAACCATAACCTATGACAGATTTCCATGGGGTAGGGAAGGTGAAGCCGATTATTGTTTTTATTTGAAAGACCTGAAGAAAAGCGAACAGAAAGATTTTGTTGACGGATTATTGAATCTTACAAAATCATCATCGCTGGTGCAAATAAAAGAAAATGTAGCATGTGCGCATAAGAAGAGTAAAATGTAATAAAAATAAATAAAGGATAAGGAAGCTGTTTCATAATATATGAGGCAGTTTTTTTTTATCAGTCATTTTTTTTGAGAAGCAATCATTATCAGCAAATTTCAGTAATCTATAATATCTTTCTTGTTTAGTTTTTTGAAGTTAATGGGATTTTTATTACAAAATAATTTTGAACCGTATCAATAATAACTTTTTTATCAGACATGAATTCGCATCTTTTTATCAGGTTTTTTATTACGGTATCTTCTAATATTATTGATGTCAGATTTTCATTATGAATGTTGCTTTTTATTGTAATATATTTGTCGTGGGTGGTTTCAATAAATATAAATAATTTTTTATACGGGTCAGCAGCAGAATGATAATTAAAAAGGTATTCAATAATTGTTTGTAACGATAAAGGGACAATATAATATTCATCCAGTTCAATATTTATTTTTATTTCAACAGATAAATTTTCCGGAACCTTTTTTTTAATAATATAGATATACGAATTTATTGACTCTATTTCTTTGGATAGCGATATGCTGATTATATCCTGGCTTTGCAGAATGTAACGATAAACATTAGAAAGTTCTTCAATGAATTTTGCTGATTCTGCCGGAATTTTTTCGGTTATGGATAAAAAACTATTAAATGTATTAATAAGGAATTCGGGGTTTACCTGGTATTTCAATGCAAGGTATTGCGCTTCAACTTTTCTTTTTTCTTCTTCCAGTATAAGACTTTTTCTTTTTTCGTTTTCTTGTATTGTGTTTTGTAAAAGTTTAAGGTTTTTTTGACGGTTTATCAGGTAAGAAATAATAACAAGCAGGATAATTATTCCAAGAAAAATATACATCATTATCTTTTCCGCTTTTTCGCGTTTAATCTCAGCATTGGCTTTTTCTATTTCGGCCTGGTTAATTTCAATTTGTTTTTGTTTTCTTTCGTCTTCATAATAAGTTGCCATTTTAATTATTTGGTTCGACTTATTAATATTCATAATGGAATCTTCATAGAATTTATAAAGGCTGAAAAATTTCAATGAGGTTTTATATTCCTTTAAACTATCATATGCGATAGATAAATAATGATAGGCATCAGCTATTTCATCAATTTCCTTATTGGTCAGTAAACTTTTATTTGCATATTCAATGGCACTAGTGTAGTCTTTATTTTTTAAATAGATTCTGGTCCATAACAGGTAAAAAGATTTAATTTCGTTTTTCTTTTTTAATTTTTCGTATAAATAAATGCTTTTATCAATATAGGTTGCAGCATTGTTATAAATTCCCTGGTTGAAATAAGTTTCTGCTTTGTATGAAAATATATTAGCGATTCCCGATGTGTCTTTTTGTGAATAAGCAATTACTAACGCGCTATCATAATATATATGTGCGGAATCATATAATTTTTTATTAGTGTAATAACTTCCCAATGACCGGTATGACCTGAATACCCTATGTTGGTCGTGTAGAATTTTTTTTATCTCTAATGATTTCTTTGTATAGTGAATTGCCAAATCGTATTCATTCATGTTAATGTAAATAGCGCCAAGATTAGTATACGCTTTCGAGAAAAGCCTGAGGTCATTAAGTTCCTGGGCAATGGTAATAATTTTATTTATATAAAAAATGGCTGATGTAAAATCTGCTTTATCTATATATTCAGATGAAAGGTCAATATAGCAGTTGGCTTCTTTAATCGGGTAACCTAATAGGTTATATATTATGCTTGCTTGTTTGAAATAATAAATACTGCTGTCGTAATTTGATATTCTATCATAGGCAAATCCAAGGGTGGCATATGTTTCAGGAATTTTTTCCAGGTAGTTGGATTTTAATGACTGCTTTATACATTCTTTACCATAGCTGATTGCGAGTAAAGGTTTTTTTCTTTGTGCTTTTTTGCATTTAGTAAGCAATTCGTTAATCGCTGATGAATCCTGCGTGATAGCAAACAGCTTGTTATTAATTGAAACCTCAACTATTTGAATTAAAAAAAATAATATGATCATTGCTGATTTTCTCAATGAGCAAAGTTTTTTAAAAGTGTTAAAATTATAATTTATATTTATAAGTATTAGAATGAATGCTGTTTTTTATTTATACTCGTTCTTATCAGGTTTGCAAAAGCAAAACTGTTTAGAACGAGTTATACCGTACAAAAAACAAAAAATATTTTTGCAAACCTCTTTTCTGTCGGTATACAATAAGATGGTGTAATGTTTAGAATGCAATCAAGTACGAAACCTTATGCGGAGATATTTGCTGTACTGGAGAAGGAAGGCGATATAAGTTTAAAAGATGTTTGTGATTATTGTAAAAATTAAAATTCTTAATATTGATATTACTCAAATCAAGTCCTATTCCTAAAAACCATTGTCTTGTTCCGGCGCCATGTCCATCAAGGTATTCAGCGCTTACTCCTACATCGAAACTTAAAAATTTAGGAATATGCTTTTTCCATGAAGCAGGTGCAATTCCTTTAATATTGCTGCAAAGCCAGTAGGTATGCCTTTCATAATCGTCCATAAAACTTTTATCAACATTGTGTGGGAATGTTTTAAAATACGATTTGTGAATAAAATCATAACTCCATTTGAATGTGAAATTTTTAAAAAAAGGATGATAGTCCTGTAAAACAGGATACAATGAACCCAGTATATTTGCACCCATATCGGTAAGGCTGAAACCCCACCATGGAGCCATACCGTCTTTTACTTCTACAATTCCTGATGTAAGAATTGCAAACCCGGCTCCATACCACTTGGCTTTTCTTTGCTGAATCCCTGCCCATTCAAGCAATTCACAGAAAACATTTGATGCAATTTGTGATGACCAGAAATGTCCGCATTTATCAAGGCATAGAGCATATTTTAATTCTTTCGAATCGTCGAAATGAAATTTAGACTTGGGAAGACCATAATATTGTAACGTGTCGTTCCACCATGCATTCTGGAAATAAATAAACACTCCGGTTGTAAGAATAGGCACTGAACTGCCAACAATTGCAAGGCGAAGCTTATTTACTTTTTTTGTTTTTTCCGGTTGTAATGTATCTCCAAACGTGTAGTGTTTGGGTAAAAACGTGGAATCTTCTGTAATACCTGAACTGTTTGAAAAACCTAATGCCGGTAGTGCAAAGATTAAAAAAATAAATATCCGGAAATTCTTCATCAGGTTATTTGAGCTAATATTACTTTTTCTTGAAAAAAGCCGCGCAAAATTAATAAAATATATTTATAGTATTTTATATGGAAAGGCAATCAATGAAAATAAAAAAAAATTAACTGAATTTAAATGAATACTTTATTTTTTATTCTAAATTTGTCGTTCTTGAAAAATTCAAAAATTAAAAAAATATAACACTAATTAGGAGGAATTTTAAAATGGCAAAAGAAAAAAAATACGTTTATTTCTTTGGCGGTAAAAAAGCAGAAGGAAAAGCTGAAATGAAAAACCTGTTGGGTGGTAAAGGTGCCAATCTTGCTGAAATGGTTAATCTTGGATTACCTGTTCCGGCTGGATTTACAATTACTACAGAATGCTGTACAGCTTATTATGAAAACAACTGCAAATTACCCAAATCTCTTGACGATGAAGTTTGGGCAGGAATGAAAAGAGTTGAAAGTGAAATGGGAATGAAATATGGCGATCCCAATAACCCATTATTATTATCATGTCGTTCCGGTGCAAGAAAATCAATGCCTGGTATGATGGACACTGTATTGAATGTAGGTCTTTGTACCGCTACTATTCCCGGCTTGATCAAAAAAACAAACAATCCTCGTTTTGTTTGGGATTCATATCGTCGATTGATCATGATGTATGCCGACGTTGTTATGGATAAAGCCGAAGGTCTCGACAAAAATATCCGTAAGAAACTGGATGATATGTTAGATAAATACAAACACAACAAAGGTGTTAAACAAGATACTGAACTTGATGAAAAAGATTTGGAAATATTAGCCGGTGAATTTAAAAAGACTGTTAAAGCTGAGTTGGGTACCGAATTTCCTGATAATGCAAAAGAGCAGTTATTTGGTGGAATTAAAGCAGTTTTCAAAAGCTGGAATGGTAAAAAAGCAATATCATACCGTCGTATTGAAGGTATTCCTGATGATTGGGGTACTGCTGTAAATGTTCAGGCAATGGTATTTGGTAATATGGGCGATACATCTGCTACAGGTGTTGCGTTTACACGTAACCCTGCTACCGGTGAAGATATTTTCTATGGCGAATGGTTAGTTAATGCACAGGGAGAAGACGTTGTTGCAGGTATCCGCACACCAAACCCTTTAAATGACGACACTAAAAACGAACAAAATAAACATCTGCATAGCATGCAGGAGTCTATGCCTTCGACTTATCAGGAACTTGCTAAAATTCGTAATATTCTCGAAAAGAATTATCGCGATATGCTGGATATTGAATTTACCATCCAGGAAGGTAAGCTTTATATGCTGCAATGTCGCGTTGGTAAACGTACAGGAACTGCGGCTGTAAATATGGCAATGGAAATGCTTGAAGAAAAACTGATTGACGAAAAAACCGCTGTAATGCGCGTAGAACCTGCTCAGTTAGACGAATTGCTTCACCCCATTTGTGACCCAAATGAAGAAAAGAAAGTATCTGTACTTGTAAAAGGTTTGCCTGCCGGTCCTGGTGCTGCTGTAGGAAAATTGGTTTTCACTGCTGAAGATGCCGTGGCTGCTGTTCGTAATGATCCTAAAGCACAGGTGATTCTTATACGTGAAGAAACCAACCCTGAAGATGTTGAAGGTATGCGTGCTGCTGTTGGTATTCTTACCGCCCGTGGTGGTATGACCTCACATGCTGCTTTGGTTGCACGTGGCTGGGGAAAATGTTGTATCGTTGGCGCCGGAAAACTTCATGTAGATGTAAGTTCTAAAATAGCTAAAGTTGAAGGAACTGATATCGTTTTAAAAGAAGGAGATATCGTTACTTTGAATGGTACCAAAGGTCATGTATATTTTGCTAATTTGAAATTAATGGATGCTTCTGAAAATCCACGTTTCAAAACCTTTATGGCTATTGTTGATAAATTCCGCACAATGGGTGTTCGTACCAATGCAGAATCTGCAGCTGATGCAAAAGTTGCCCGCGATTTTGGCGCTGAAGGTATCGGCTTATTCCGTACGGAACACATGTTCTATGGAAAAGGTTGTGAAGAACCATTATTCCTGCTTCGTAAAATGATTTTAAGCAATACTAAAGAAGAAAGAGTTTTTGCATTAAGCGAATTATTCGATCACGTTAAAAAAGATATGAAAGCTACATTGTTAGCAATGGATACATTGCCTGTAACTTTCCGTTTACTTGACCCTCCATTACATGAATTTGTTCCTCAAAGTCCCGATAAACAAACTGAATTAGCAGCAGCATTAGGTATTACTGCCGCAGCAGTTGCAAAACGTGGTGAAAGTTTACACGAATCCAACCCAATGATGGGACATCGTGGTGTTCGCTTAAGCGTTACTTATCCTGAAGTTTCTGAAATGCAATTCAGGGCATTATTCGAAGCTACTTTGGAACTCGCTAAAGAAGGACATACACCAAAACCCGAATTAATGGTTCCTGTTACCTGCGAAGTAGGCGAATTAAATGTAACAAAGAAAATCAACGATAGAGTTATGGCTGAAGTATGCCAGAAATTCGGAGTTAAAGCGCTTCCTTATTACATGTATGGAACAATGATTGAAATTCCGCGTGCCTGCTTGCTTGGTAACCGTATGGCACAAACAGCTGAATTCTTCTCATTCGGAACAAACGACTTAACCCAGATGACATTTGGTTTTAGCCGCGATGATATTGGTGGTTTTATGAATGATTATTTAGACCAGAAAATATTGGCAGCCGATCCATTCCAGACCATCGACCAGGATGGTGTTGGACAATTAATAGAAATGGCTGTTTCCAAAGGTCGGGCTACACGTCCGAATTTGAAAGTGGGAATTTGCGGTGAACAAGGTGGCGACCCTGCATCTGTTGAATTCTGTTTTAAAACAGGATTGACCTATGTAAGTTGTTCTCCTTTCCGCGTACCTATTGCACGCCTTGCTGCTGCACAGGCTGCTATTAAAGGACAGAAAGCTACTGTAAAAGCAGCTCCTAAAAAAGCAGCGAAAAAAGTCAGCGCTAAAAAACCGGTAAAAAAAGTGGCTCCTAAAAAAGCTGTTAAAAAAGTTGCTGCAAAAAAACAAGTAAAAAAAGTAGCTCCTAAAAAAGCTGTGAAGAAAGCAATAGCTAAAAAACCGGTTAAAAAAATTGTTAAGAAAGCTGTAAAAAAAGTAGTAGCTAAAAAGCCGATAAAGAAAGTTGTTAAGAAGGCTGTGAAAAAAGTTGCTAAGAAAAAAGGCAGAAGGTAATCTGTGAATATTTGAAATTAAAGGGAATCGCAAGGTTCCCTTTTTTTTATATAATGAAATTTATTCTTTGGGTTTTCCAAACTTAAATTCAATTCCGGCAGCTATTACAAAGTCTGCATGTTGCGGGTGATTTGATTGATATTCCTGTCCCCATGATGAAGCGCTTGTTGTAAATGCATTCGTTGAATAAACATATGATAATTGAATAAAATATCTCTTCATATCTTTTACCTGTTGGATTGTTAATGTAGGCTCATAAACAAAACAGGAAATATTTTTTGTATCGGCTTTACCATAATCATAAGGTGCACTGATTTGCATCTGATCCTGGTATTCTGCTCGTGAATATTCATAAAAGTATTTCGAAAAATAAACATAATTTGCTTTTAATGTTAAGCCTAGTTTAATATCCTGATTAACCTTGAAAAAATAACTGGGTTGTGCATACATCTTTCTATATTTACTGTCTATAGTATAGTCGAACCATACCTGATATGATGCACCTGTTGCTGCCAATGTTTTTACCCAACTGGTTTTATCCTGGTAAAAGCCTGCTCCACCTTGCAACTCAAAATAACCGGAAGGGGAAAAGTTTGTAAAGTAAACTCCGCCAATGTCTGCACCATGTTTATAAAAACCGCCCATTAAGCCCGCTGATAACCCGAAATGCTTAAATAAAATAATATTTGATTGTATTTGCGCATGAGAAAAATTACCCGAAAATTTTATGTTCTTTTCTTTTTCGTATTGAAAATATGCAGCATTAGGTGGGTTTGCAAAATATGATTTTTGTATTAACGGATAGAATTCGCAACCAACGAATAATTGACTAATAAAAAGAAGAATGAGATATTTTATAAATAGATTTTGTTTCATTTTTTATTTTAACTTTCTATTCTATTATAATGAAGTTATGAGAAGATAAGCATACATTGTTTTAAATTATTCAATTGATTTTTATTTTTTACTCAATCCTCTATGGCTTCAATACCAAGTTGTTTAAGGCGATCAAGGTTTTCCTTCATAGTTTTAATCTCCTCTGGAGAGTGCTCTTGCCAAACCGTAACTTCGCCAATAACCCGTAGAGCATTCCGCGAACGATATGATTTTGTGGGGTTACCCTGGTATTTCTTGTCTGTTAGGTTCGGGTCATCTTCAATAGGACCGGTAGGTTCTACAATATAGATTCTGCCAGGTTCTTCGCCCAGGGCAAGCTCGGCTCCCCACTTGGCAGCATCCAGTGTAGCGGTAAGGTAAACATATGATGCTTTTTTTCTTTTACCGAAGTTTGAATTAAAGCCGGGTTCTATCATGTCGCCTTTTTTTAGCTTGGCTTTTGTGCCATGATAATATTGTGGTGAATTATCGTTGCTGCCAGGTTTCATCGACTTGTTCATGCTTTTGTTTGGTCTCATTTTGAAGCAATATATCAGCAATTGCTAATGCTTCCGTGTTTGGGCACGCTGGGGAGTTAGCCGCAGCATCATTATTCCCGGTAAATTTTTACTAAAATACAAAAACTATCATTGTTGTCCGATTAAATATTCTATAATATGTTTGGATGTCCTTATTTGAATGCTTTAAAATATATGTCGCCACCTACGGGGCTTATGTTATTATCATTTTATATTTTACCAATATGTCGCCTCTAACGAGGCTAAAAAAGTACCGCCCGCCTGAAAGACGTGGTCGGGCAGGTAGGTACTTAATATTGGTAGAATGGTACATTAATTAATTTAGCTAAGTGCCGTAGGTACGAAATAAAAAAAATTAATCGGACAACAATGAAAAAATATATTATAGTAATTGTTAATTTATACTCGTTCTTATCAGGTTTGCAAACGCAAAACTGTTTAGAACGAGTTAGTCCGTACAGAGAACAAAAAATATTTTTGCAAACCTCTTTTCTGTCGGTATAATTGGATTTAAAGTAATATTCCAAAATGAAATGGTTATTGAATATCCTGTTAATATTAGTGTATAAGTTTTGAGTTAAAAATTAAATATGTAGAATATTCTTTAATATATTAGTGCCCTGCTTTATGGATTCAATATGTTTTCAGAATATAAATATTGTATTGTTTTTTCATACGGATACATTTCAACAGGTAGAATATACAATTTAATAAAGTTTATAACATTTCAGTGTTTTTCATTCAATAGACTTACCAATAATTTATTCCTTTACAAAAAGTTTAATTTTTAAAATAAAAGAAATGAAAAAAGCTTTTTATCTTTTTATTTTTATTTTTTCCACCACTTCAAACATATTTGCACAAGTCGATTGTTCGGGTGGACGATACCACGACAGCCTGTATTCTGTAGATGTTACCCAGGATGTGGTTTATGGGCATAACTATAATTACCTTAATGTTTATTCAACGCTTAGGATGGATATTTATCAGCCACATGGAGATGTTTTGGCAAAACGTCCGCTGATTATTTTTGCACCGGGAGGCGCTTTTGTTGTTGAAGATAAAAGAGAACCGGCTCTTGTAGCGCTTTGTAATAAGTTTGCATCACTGGGTTATGTAGCAGTAAGTATTGATTATCGGGTTGGAGTTACCATTACTACTGCTGAAAAACTTTCGTATGCTTTGTATCGCGCTACGCATGATATGCGTGCAGCAGTGCGGTATTTCAGGCAGGATGCCGCTACAACAAACACATATAAAATCGATACCAATATCATTGTTGTGGGAGGAACGTCTGCCGGAGCGTTAACAGCATTGCATGTAAGCAGCCTTGATAAAATTTCCGAAATCCTTTCGGCAGGTATTGATACTACAGGTGCTGGCGGAGTTGAAGGATTATCAGGCAATCCAGGATATTCCAGTAAAGTGGATTATGTGATAAATTTATGCGGTGCTCTTGGGGATTCAACATTTTTAGAACATGGCGATGTTCCTATCATTAGTATGCATGGGACAAATGATGATATCGTGCCTTATGCAACCGGTACAGCACTTAGTGTAATAGAAGTTGATGGCAGTGCTTCAATTAATTTACGAGCCAATCACGTGGGAGTACTGAATCCGTTCTATACTTTTCAGGGAGCAGGGCATGTACCATTTGATTCCAGGGTAAACCTTACTAATGCTTCAGCCTACATCGATACAACATTTGCTTTTGTACGGGATCATTTATATGAATGGATATGCGGTATTACTACCATTTCTGCGGAATATGATAATAATGTTGGAGTAATGATAGCTCCGAATCCTTTTATTGATAATGCAGAAATATCAACAACGCTTCCTTTAAAAGATGCATCGCTTGTAATATTTGATATTACAGGGAAAGAAGTTGCTCAGTATAAAAATTTAAATGGTGATAAAATTACTATTCACAAAAGTGGATTAGTAAATGGTATTTATTTTTATAAATTATTTGAGCAGGATAATAAACTGTTAAGCGTTGGGAAATTTGTTGTTCAATAGGATTTAAATTATAGCATTATTTTATTCAGCGCCCTTCCGGCAATTGCGGAAGGGCGCTGAATGTTTATCTTTTCCTTGCTTTTATTTCCATAGGAAGAATACAACTGTATATAAAGTTATTGACAGGTGTTTCAACATCATGTTGTTTTGCAAGTTTCACTACAGTTCCGTTTTGTTCTTCTATTTCCGAAGGTTTTCCTTCCCACACATCCCGCGTGAGTGAGGATGTAGATTCGTAAGGGTAGGAGTCAATAGCCTTCATCACTTTGCTTACATAATCGGGTTCTATATTGATTCTCATTTTTTGCGAAAGGTTATAAATTTCAGTAAGAAGCTTTACAGTGAGTTGTCGTGTTTCTTTTAATTCACGCAGCTCTCCATAATTTGTTTTTGATACTGCCATTAATCCGCCAACACATATGCCAATAAATTTTTTCCATAATTCGGCTGTAATATCATTTGCAATTTTGTTTGTGATTTCTGCTTTATCAAAAACTGATTTTATTTTTTGAATGCGTTCAGTTGTTGAATTATCAAGTTCTCCGAAAAGAATAAAAGGTTCAATACCGAAATGTTCAATTATTCCGGGTGCATCAATCCTGCTGAAAACCCTGCATAATCCGCCGATTATATTTTTTTGATCAATATATTCTTTCAATTCGTCAACAGCAGTAACCCCGTTTTGCATAGGAATGACAATGGTTTCAGAATGCATAATGGCAGGAAGCTCTTTTGCAATCTCTTTTATCTGCCATGCTTTAACTGCAACAATAATAAAATCAACTATTCCTATCTTTTTAATATTATCTGTAGCTTTAGCCGGATTAATAATAAAATCGCCTTTAATGCTTTTTACTTTCAACCCGTTTGTTTGTATTGCTTTCAGGTGAGCGCCACGTGCAAAGAAAGTAACATCATATCCGGCATTGGCGAGTCTTCCGCCAAAGTATCCGCCAACTCCGCCGGTTCCGATAATGGCTATTTTCATGTTAATATATGTAAAAAATAATTTTTGAAATGTTATATGAATTGAACAAATATAGAAAATGTTTCAATTGGAATGATTAATAAATAATAAGAGCGGCGCCAGCAAAGCTGGCGCCGCTCTTATTATAAAAACGATTTTTATACTGGGTTATACAACAGTTTTGTGTATCCCCTTGATGACGCGCATTAACGCCAATGGTTCGCGCACTTTTAACATAGCGTAATGCTTGCTCCTCTTTGAAAAGGTAGAGGCGTTATTCACGAAATAACGTAAGTAATTTATAAAAATACGTAAGTGATTTATAAAATAAGTTCAGTGCTTATTAAAAATCATACAGGGTATTTTAAAATAATCTTGTGCATTTATAAAAATCTGACAGGGTTTTATAATTCTCCCACAGTAGTTTGTATTTCTATCGAAGGGCTTTGTATTTTTCTCGCAGGGGTTTATAAATTCCGCACAGGTCATTTATTTTCCCGTACAGCGCTTTTTAATATTATTCAGGAGAGTTCAAAAGTCGAAGAATAATTATAAATTTTAATGTTTCTCAAATAAAAGACTTATGTAATTTATAGTTCCAAATATTAAAACAGATGATATGTCATTATACTGGGCTAAAGGATCGTTGGTGTAATGGTTAAAATTATATAAGAAATATTTTTTATTACATTCCTGGAAATTCTTTTCAAAGTAATATTGCCTGTTATATGATGGGTCGTAAAACAGACTATAATTGGCTAACATCAGTTTTGAGTGGAATGAAATTTTTGGAATTTGTATTTCAGTATCAGTATGTGATAATAATATCGAAATGTTTTTATCGTTATTATTGTTTTTGAACAAAGGAGTTATTGTTTGCGCATTGCAAACAGAAATTAATATTAGAGCAAATAAAATGGGCAAAATTATTTTTTTCATATATCAATTTTAGTTCATAAGCGGCCGCCAAAGGCGGCCGCTTATGAAAATAATTAATTATTCTTTTATGAATTTCCTTGTAATCATTTCCTTATTAGTAATTATTCTTATGAAATAAACACCTTCAGGCAATATACTAATATCAATACCTTTATTATTGAATGCATTTCTTGATATTAATTTTTTTCCTGTCATATCAATAATTTCAGCAGTAGTAATAATTTCTTTTGATTCAATATAAATATTATTGCTGGCAGGGTTAGGATATACAATTAATCCATTTAGTGATGATGTAAAATGTAAACCCGCAGTAATGGAATCAGATATGAAATGAATTCCATCAAGCAATAATTTTGAACCAACATAAACCAAAGAAGAATCTTTCCATTGAGATGATTGAAATGAAACAACAACAGAATCGGGTGCCTGAGGCAAATTAAAAGGGAACCGAACATATTTATACGAAGAGGATGATGTTAAAGGCATTCCAAATCCCATAAATTGATTTCCATCTTTTTTAAAATTCAACGACATTTGTGCTGTATCGGTACTTGAAGGCAGGTATTTATACCAAAATGCAATAGAGTCTGTTTGATAAGAATAGGGATAACCACCTGCAAGATAATATGTATTACCATTTAATTTTTTATAATATCCTGTGCTTATTGAACAAGCGCTTGTACGGGGAGATCCATTTTGATTAGTGCCTTCTTGAGTAACCAAAGAAATAGCATACTTACCTTCAAATGCATCTGTAGTCCTTGATAAACCTTCATTATTGTCATAATACCAACTATTAATATCATAGATTGTATCATTTTGCCAAAGCTCGAAATCTCCGTTTAAATTTGCAGGCTGACTGGTAACACCGGTAAATGAAATACTGTCAAGCGTTACAGTACTGCCGGGTATAGCAAAATTAACAAAAGCATTGCTCGATGTGAAACCTACAATTACAGAGTCAGGAGTAGTTGATAAAGGAGGATTGAAATTTAAAGTAAAAGCAGCATATGTTGATTGAATACCGTATAATTTTAATGTATACGATCCAATATTTACTCCTGCTTTTGAAAATGCTACGATTACTAAACCTGTATCATTAAGTGCAATGTTCGATTTAAAATATCCCTTCAGACCTGTAGGTTTTTGATCGTATGGAACTCCGCCATGCCAATTGGCAGGGTTGTCATTAGGATTTGAATTAATAAAATATCCGAAAAGAGTGTCTCCGTCTTGTGCTTCTGAAGTTAACTTTACAGCATAGCTGCCATGATAGCTGTCAGTTGTTTTTATACAATTAAAAGGCATTTCCTTTGAAAATGCTTCTCTATTTGAACAAACAGGGTAATACTGTAAATAAGGCATAAATGTAGAATCCCATGATTCAAAATTTCCATTTGGAACAGGGTTTTGTGAATAGGTAACAAAACCTGATAAACAAATACTGATAAATAGTATAAATGTGTAAAATTTCCTTTTCATATTAATGGATTTAATTTGACAATAGTTTTTTAGTGGATAATTCAGTTTAACAAATATATTGGAGTTTCCTCAGGAAAAAAGCAGGGAAAAATCAAAACGCTTTAATAGTGTGGTTTTCAAAGGAAAAATAAATGCAATATGTTTTTTTTAAAATAAAAAGTGAGATTCCTTAAAAAAGTTGTGTC
>Ga0209098_1000300_pt1 | contig 55484 bp, 49 predicted proteins | sample AD_JPNHW1_MetaG_FD_184429 | JGI IMG/M metagenome (GOLD analysis project Ga0209098, IMG submission 184429) | Active sludge microbial communities of municipal wastewater-treating anaerobic digesters from Japan - AD_JPNHW1_MetaG (SPAdes) (version 2) | ecosystem: Engineered > Bioreactor > Anaerobic...
GTCCCGCAGCCGATCTCCAGCACCGTGTCGGTCATCCGCAGTCCCATCTTCTGGAGGGACACGGCCATGATCTCATCCTGCGTCGGGCCGCCGGGAAGTTTTTCGGGTGGCATCTGCTCAAGTTTTGTTGGGGCGGGGTATTAAGGGTTGTTTTATTGAATGAGGGGTTCGAGGAACCACGAATTGGAGAAGACCGCAGGTCTTCAACCGTTTATTCCCACCGGTCGTAAAAATGACAGCAACAAAACGAATTTGTTTTATAATGCCGGAATGTTAATTTAGATATTCTGGTGTGTGTTTGTGAAAACGAGGTTGTATGACTCTCTATCCGTTTGTGAGACAGAGGAGGAAGTCAAATCTGAATTTGCAAAATATTTCAAATTTAAAATTAAAACTAAACAACGGTTTGACCATTATTCCAAACAAATTCTGTATGAATTTAAGTACGACAAGAATTTGAAGAGTATACCAACCCGTGCGAGAATAATTGCTCAAACAATGTATTATGCACGAGAGTTGAAATTTGGTAATGGGACCAAACCCATTCCACCTTACATATGCATTGTGGATAAAAATGAAACATTTATTTTTGAAACTAAACAATACAAGGCATTTTACTCAGATACTCGTCGCACAAAATACGATTGGGATAGAGCACCGAGTATTCCATGTCCAATACTGGTGAAAGAAATAATTGAATATCCATATACTGCGAGCATTCACGTCTACAATCTCAAATTGGAGGAAGATGAAAAGAATTTTATCAAGAAGCATTCGGAAGCTCGCGAAATTCAAGCACGTCTATTCGATGAAGATAAGAAAGTAATTACAGAAGACAACTTTTTGGAAATTTACAATTACTGGAAAGAACTGTTTGGGAAATATGTTGAAAACAGTCGGAAGGCCTCGGAATACTTTATTGCTGATATTGAGTCGGGAAAATCCAGTCTTTATGGAGAGAGTGAAGTCGTCTTCAGGCTTGGAGAGAAAGGAGACGCGAAAATTAAGTCGATACCGATTACCGATTATAAATATTTCTGGGATATCTACGAAAAGGTGGATGATTTAAAGGTTATTTTCGGTATCAGACAAAAGATTGATCGCATTTCTGAGGATTATGCACGGAGATTTACGGGCGAATTTTATACCCCGATAAAATTTGCAAAGAAGGGACTGGAATACATTGAACGGACGATTGGAGCAGAATGGTGGAAGAAAGATGATTGGCGATTCTGGGATATGGCCGCAGGTACTGGAAATCTAGAATTTACCCTTCCTACTTCTGCCTTGGAAAAGTGCTATATTTCTACGTTACTTGAAGACGATGCTAATTATTGTAAACGAATTTTCCCATCGGCCACAGTCTTTCAATACGATTATCTGAATGATGATATTCTCACTTTAATCCACAATGACAGTAACCCTGATGGGGTTAATGTGAAGATGCCAAAGAAACTCCGTGATGATTTAGCAAATCCTAATATTAAGTGGATTATCTTCATCAATCCCCCATTTGCTACGAGTAACACGGTGGGAATGGAAACTGGAAAGAAGTCAAAAGATGCTGTATCCATGACTGGGATCCGGGAACTCATGGAGACAGAAAATTTGGGAGAGACAAGCCGCGAACTCTTTGCACAATTCCTGTACCGGATTCACAAAGAATTTGACGGGAAAAGTGCAATTCTCGGATTATTCTCCAAAATAAAATACATAAATTCCAATAATGACCAGAAGTTGCGAGACCAAGTATTTCGGTATAAGTTTGAACGCGGTTTGATGTTCTCATCCGAATCGTTTTACGGCAGTAAGGGCAAGTTCCCGGTTGGGTTTTTAGTCTGGAATTTGAAAAAATCACTCCCTATTGAAGAACAGGGGATCAATCTTGATGTCTACGATACGGATATTGGAAAATACGGCACGAAAGTGATTCAAACTGAAAATCGCAAACGATTTTTAAGCAAATGGGTGGAACGACCCAAATGCGACATCATTATGCCTCCATTTAAGAGTGCAATCACTATCGGTTTGGAAAATGTAGATACTCGGAATCGTGTAGCTAAGGATTTCCTCTGTTCCTTAATGTGTAAAGGAAATGATTTTCAGAATCAAAATATGACAGCCTTATTATCTGGACCGTATATTAGTGCCGGTGCGTATTCCGTCACACCGGAAAACTTTGAAAAATCTATGATTATTCACACGGTCCGAAGATTGCCATCTGCAAATTGGACAAATGATCGTGACCAGTTCTATCAATCAACGATAGACCCACTCCCGAATGAGTTCATAACGGATTGTGCACTATGGAGCGTATTTTCTGATTCTAACAATGTTGTATCCCTTAAGGATGTTAAGTATCTTGGGAAAACATTCCAGATTCAAAACAATCTCTATCCCTATCTTCTGGAAGAAGTAAAAGGATGGAAGCATGGTTTAAGCTCACTTGGATTACAAGCCATATCAACAAACGAGGATAGGTTCTTGGCTAAATGGATACATCAATGTAATTTATCCAAAGAAGCACAAGCGGTCTATGACACTGGCCGTACGTTGTATATGGCATTCTATAAGGATGTGAATAAAACACAGTGGCCGGATTACAAAATTGAGTTGTGGGACGTTGGGTTGTGGCAGGTACGAATGTCGTTAACCGGATCTGGATTGTGTGAAAGCGAATTAAATGCCCTGAATGAAGCACACAATATTCTCGGAAAAAAATTGTTGCCTCAACTGTATGAATATGGGTTTATTCCCCAAGATGTAATCGAGATCGATGTAGTTGAATGAATGGGGTGTCTCCCATTCTATTGTACTATATGCAATCATGCCATTTGATGGAAAAATTTCCATTTCTGTCTTCTTTTATTTCTCTTCGAGTCTTGGCGAACCGGTAAGTGCGTAGCGCAAAACTCGCAAGACGTTTTGCGCGTAAGGCCTCGCACATTCTAAAGGGCCAAAGAAAAAATTTAAAATTTTTTTCAAAATTTTGAGGGTCAGCAGACCCGAGAAATGAGAAGACCTGAAAGGTCTTCGAACCTTCACAACCCGCAAAAAAAAGTCTCAAAAAAATTCTTAAATTTTTTTTATTCAAGAAAATTTCCGGGCATCATCGGACTCTCCCCTCAGTGAACTGCATCCGTTCTCCGGGGATGGCTGATATTACATAATCCTCATTTTCACCGACGTGAATTGTCTCCCATCAGACGTAACACCGCTCCGGAAAACTGGCCTTCCTTTCATTTCCCCCTCCCCCAGTCCGTCCGCCCCTCCGTTTCGCCTCTGTATTAGCGCTATTTACGTCCGCAATTCTACGACGTGAAAATGAGGAAAAATGGGGATTTAGTACCTCATTTTGATGAATTAGTACCTCATTTTGGGGTATTTAGTACCTCCCTGGGTTCCGGCTGTGGGGAGGCTACGACGGAGAGGGGAAGTGGCGGGAGTACTAGTCCCTTTACCCATTTTGACAAGGGGGAAACCGGGAGAATACAACAAAGGGGGGGGTCAACCACTGACCCCCCTCCCCCCACTCACGCCACGGTCAATACTGTTGTAGAACACTATCTCGGGAGACCTGCATTCCGCCAAAGGCAATTCACCGTCGTAGTTACTCGGCCAGTCGCCTTCCACACCATCCAAAAACAGGAGTGTTATGCAAAAAAACAGGAGTGTTTCGGCAATTTTTCTCATTTTCACGTCGGAGATGTGTGGGAGTATTTAGGAGAGTTACAGCAGCCGATCGTCTCTCCTGCGGATGTCTGGACATGGAAATGCAACCGGATGAAGGTAGCGCCGTTTTTGAGGAGGCTGTTTTCACGCGCCGGGTATTGCAATTTTCAGGCAACAGTTTTTATGAACAGGGAATGAAGAGAGCACCGGGGATATTCATGACTAAGATCACGCAATACAGTGCAGTACATCTCATGACGGAAGCGGGAGCGGATCCCGGAAAATACAATGCCCTCCCGAGACCGGACGTGATTGAAAAAACGGCGCAGGAGATTGAGAAACGGGGCATAAAAGTTGTCATTGCAGAGAATGGCGCAGACGCGTTGGCCGTATTAAAAAAACTCATTCCCCCCGGTGCCGAGGTGATGAACGGCTCATCGACTACGCTCATCGAGATCGGGTACGAAGAGTTTATCGCAACAAAACAGTCCGAATGGAACCTTGTCCATACCAAGATTACCGCTGAGAATGATGCCGGAAAACGGGCAGAGCTGCGGAGACGATCGGTTGCTGCCGATTATTTCATCTCCAGCGCAAATGCCATTGCCGAGAGCGGGGAGATCGTTGCCTGCGATGCCAGCGGGAGCCGCGTGGGCGCATGGCCGTTTGCGGCCGGACATCTCATTCTCGTGGTGGGCGTAAACAAGATCGTTCCCACCCTTGAGGATGCACTGGACCGGATCCGGAATTATGTCTTCCGCCTGGAAAATGCCCGGGCCCAGAGAGCATACGGAACACCCAGCATTCTTGGGAAATGCGTGATCCTTGCCCATGAGAAGAGCGAAGGGCGCATCACCCTGGTCCTGGTGAAGGAAGCACTGGGGTATTAAGAGAGATCCGGGTTTCCTGCGGCCGTTACGGGAACCCGACGGGCATTTGTATCTGCCCGGATAGTTACGCGAGGTACCTGTCCCGAAAAATTGTGCAGGAGATCAGGCCGGTTGACCGCCCGCGTAAGCGAACCTGCACATAACCGTTACCAGGGATCCGGAAAAACCGATCCACGAAAAATATGCCGCACCGGTCCGGACACCGCACGCCTTCGGGTTGAACAACATCTCGATGAGGGATGGTGGTGTGAGCCTCGTCGCGGGGCGGTTCCGGATACTGAGACTGCACGATGATGACGGGATACTCCGGCATTCGGCCGGCGTAAGGGGATGATCGTTTCCTTGAGCCCGATATGAGCGCTCAGCCCGTTGCCGGCAATCTTCCTCGCGATTCCATTCCCCCTCAAACCTTACTCCGCGTGAGGAATTACACAATAATCAAGTCTGAAACCAGTATCGAAGCCCGAATAATGCGATAGTATTTATTCTGCGAAGTTATTATACCATATTTAAATCGTTTGTGGCGCTGACACGCCCCGGATGATTTACGAAACGATGAGATCTCTCTGGAGTGAAACGATGGATTTTGGAAAACTGGTTGGAGACTCTTTTGGCTATGCAAAAGAGAGTCTTGTTGGAAAGTGGGTAAACTGGCTGTTGTTGATCATCAGTTGCATCATCTTCCCCCTGATTATGGGGTACATGCTGCGTATTTACCGGGGCGCCGATAAAGCTCCTGAGTTAAACGAATGGGGCAGCATGTTCATCGATGGGATCAAACTCTTCATCGTAGCTCTTGTCTACTGTATACCCGTCTTCATCATTGCGTTCGCTGTCGGCCTGTCAGCAATGGTCACGGCCGCAATGACCATGTCTGCCCAGGGACAGACAAACCCTGAGGGTCTGATGGCCTTGATCGGGGGTTTCCTGTTCGCGCTTATCATCCTCATCATGGTCTGGATCATCATCGAGATCATTATGGCAACCGCGGTGGTCCGCTTTGCACGTACGAACAGCTTTGGTGAAGCGTTCAATTTCACTGCAATCTTTGCTCATATCGGTAAGATTGGGTTTGTTCCTTACCTCGTAGCATTGATTGTCATGGCAGTCATCATCGGTATCATCGAGATGATCTGTATGGTGATTCCCTTTATCGGCATGCTGCTGCTCATCATCATAACACCGGTCATTCTCCTCTTCCAGGCACGGTACCTTGCCCTGCTCTATGACAGTGCCGGTGCAGCATAACCCAAAAACCAGATCACTTTTTTTTTAGCGAACTCATATACCATCAGCATCGGTAATGTAATCCTTGATCCTGAAGAGAAACCACGTCATCCCATGTAACGACATTCCTGCACGGTTTAGGTCCAAGTCAACAATTCTCCTGATGGCATACCACATACCTGATGGGGTATTATCGGATAATGAATAATTGATTACCAATATCTCCGGCTGGCGCAATCCGGCTCCTTCCCCCTGTATGATGTTAGAGAATGGTGCACAACATGACTCACTTTCTGATCGATATACGGCTGATGGGATCCGTGAAGCACCAGATCCAGCGCTTGAGCAACCAGTTGTCTGAACGATTCAATCTCAAAGACAAGCTGGTGATCCCGCATATCACGCTCGCCGGGCCGTTTGCGACCAGCGATGAGAAGAGACTGGTTGAGGATTTCTCGGAAATCTGTATAAACCAGACAGCGATCCCGAAATATGAGGTGGGGAACTACGGTTTTTTTCGCGATACCCGGGTGGTCTTTGTTACGATCACGCCGGATGAGAACCTGAAACGGTTCCGGTACCAGCTCTCCCGGGCAATTGCCCCTTACTGCACATTACGGGACTATGATCTTGACGCTGCCGATGAATTCAGGTTCCATGCAACGCTTGCCATGAAACTGGACTGGCTCACCTTCCAGAGAATAAAATGGTATTTCCGGAACCAGGAACCGGTCACATACCGGCACCACCCCCTCCGGGCAACGCTGCTCCGGAACTCCAGAATTGTCTGCGAATACGATTTTGTCCAGAACCGTATGCTCACGCCAGCACAGGCACGGAGCAAAGCGACCATGCTGCGGGACTTTGATGTTCTTAAGTCATGGGCCGACGAAAACTGGGAGAACGAGTGAGATCCATGGTGTTCCTGCTGACCCGTGTCTTTCGACCCGGCACGCATTGTTCCCCGAAGAATGAGGTAATTAAAAATGAAACGATGCGCTAGTCCCGGGCTTACCCTGAAATTTTAAACTCGCATGTCTGGTTCTCACCGCAGTTTTGGCAGATCGCAAGAGTGATCTCACAGCGTGAACAGTCAGGTTTCTTCTCCAGATCGCAATGATCGCAGTCCGGTTCAACGGTGTCCTCAGCATCTCCATCAAGACCAGACGATCCACCGGTGCCGGATCGTCTCTTGAACTCATCCAGGCACGCGTTACAGAGAGCGTCGAGACAGGATTCACATTCCTCCCGCAGGGGATCGCAGCCCCAGTCAAGGTATGTCATGAGGGTATCCTAGTGTTGATGTCCTGCAACCAGAAAACGATTGCGGGGATTTTGGGATGGGGGCGCTCTGTGTGGAAACCGGGTTTTTTCCTGCGCAAAAACCATAAAAAAAGACCCGTGACACCGGTCCCGCTATGACTTCAGCGCAATGTACGGGATCAGGTCGAGGAGGTCGTGCCGGAGCGTATCCATCCCGATCCGCTCCATGAACCGGGAGGTACGCTCCTTTGGCTGGGCATGCGTCCGGAAATATTCCAGCAACCGGGCAAGCAGATCGTGCACTTCAGTTGTTGTCAGGTCTGTTGCCAGCACATCGCCGAACCGGGGCCGTGTGGCGCTGTTGCCGCCAAAGATGACAGTCCACCCATTTTTCGATCCCATGATCCCGATATCCCGGGTCCGGCTGTCCCCGCAGCACCGGGGACAGCCCGATATCCCGATCTTCAGTTTTGCCGGGAAGGGGAGTTCCCGGTATTTTTCCTCAATGGCAAGCGCAAGGGCCAAAGAATCCTGCGTCCCGTTCTTACAGTGCCGGATGCCGGGGCAGGAGCGGACATACCGGACGCAGGGACCGGTTCTCCGCACGGCATCGTTACCCAGATCTTCAAAAACAGCGGGAAGATCTTCGGCCCGGATACCGATCAGGTCAAGCCGCTGGCCAGAGGTGATCTTCACCATCCCGACATGATATTTCCTTGCGATTGCTGCCACCCGTTCAAGAAGTTCCGGGGTCACGAGCCCGGCGGGCGATCGCACCATCACCGCATAGGTGCAACCGTCCCGCTGGAGAATTGCACCTTCCACCTGTTCTGCCATGGGTAAGAGATTGCGCCCGGATATAAAAAATCCCCCCATGGGGGCCGGGGATATGTGTCAGGGAACTTAGCGGATGTGGTAAAAAGGGATGATATTTTATGGCTGGGAATTTGAAAAAAAATTTCCACATCTCCCGGGTACCAGGGATATCCTTTTACTCCCCCGTTACCAACATCATGCCGGAGAATATCATGGAGAAGATCGCGCTCGGCCCGATGCCGTACATGAGTGTCATGCCCACGCTGCTCGTGGGTGCCAACGTAAAGGGGAAAGCAAATTACATGACCGCCGCGTGGGCCACGGTTGCCTGCATGGCGCCGCCGATGGTCTGCGTGGCGCTCAACAAGAGCCGTTTTACGGTGAAGGGGATCGATGAGAACAAGACGTTCAGCCTGAATGTCCCGACCACCGATCAGGTGATCGAGACCGATTATTGCGGGATCGCTTCCGGGGCTCATGCCGACAAATCCAAGGTGTTCACGTCGTTCTTCGGCAAACTGAAGACCGCCCCGATGGCAAAGGAATGCCCGGTCAATATCGAATGCCGTCTCTTCAGGTCTGTTGACTGCGGGAGCCACCTGTTGTATATCGGTGAGATTGTGGAGATCCATGCTGACAAGTCCTGTGTCACCGATGGCAAACCGGATGCCACAAAGATCCATCCGATCATCTATGCACAGGCCACATATTTTGATCTGGGTACGATCAAGGGAAAAGCATTCTCTGATGGGAAGAAATACCAGACACCGTAATTATCCGGTGATCTTTTTTTTTTAATGGCAACTCTGTTGAATTGTCATCAACCATATCTTAATCGCGTTCGGGTTTCAAAATCCCCACTACACGCTGACCAAGGAGGGCAGGAACGATGGTGAATAGTGGCTGGCAGTTACGGATGAGGCGACTGGTCGAGCGGCTGGTCTGCGAGCACCGGCAAGAACCCCTGCGGAAAATTACCGGGACCCTTGCGGCACTTGGTTTTGTTGAACTCGGGAACGATCAGGTAGCGGTGGCATTCAGTCATGCAATGATGGAATTGTACCTCGAAATAGGGCTGGATGATGCACGACGTATCCAGAATTACTGCATTGTCTCGTTTGAAGAGAAAGAACACCGCGGGCAGAAATTCCGCTGGTGAAGAAGAGGCGCGAAGACGTGGCTCGATAGCGGGTAGTGATCCATTCCTGCCTTCATGAAAACAATACCCTGAATGGGTCTGGCAATTCATGGCATGCGCGATCTGCGAAGGTCGGTACAGGAAAGAGTGTCTTTCCGGCAACAGCTCCTGAGAACCCCGGTTGTGAGGAAATTACACTACGGATTTTAAAAGAGGTGCATCAGGTTTGTAAGGATTGCTTCTGGGATAAGTCGTTTTTTTAAGAGAATGATATCCCGTTCCTGTGCAGGGATCACTCACCTGTTCTGAGCTGATCCTGGTGTTGCACAAAGGAACGAGTCCGTTTGAAACGAAGGATTTCTTATTGAGACGGTTCATCTGTTGTATGTCAGAGGCTGACTGTCAACAGGAGTACATCACAATTCCTGACTGAACATCAATTGCCGATCCTAAAACTCTCACGCTCCTTTTTTTAACACTTATTTTGTCCATACTAAATATAAATATTTGCTTTTTGAAAATTCTTCTTTTTGATATGATTCATTGAAAATGGACTGAATAATCCGCAAGAAATCACGTTTGCGAAGCCGTTGTGGGGCCTTTATTGATTCAATCGGTTTTCCGTTCCCGAAGACTGAACCCGTTCGAAACGTAATTTATTGGTACTGGACGAAAAAAGACCGGATTCGCGGAATTCTGTGAAGAAGCCCGTAATTCCAAAAAACGGGTGGTGAATCTCCTGCGCACCGGATCACGTTGGTATAGCATCGTCTGTACCTGCGGAGGGCATCCTGCCGTCACGTACGGGTCCGGGGGATTGATCCCACATGGCGGGGAGGTGAATCGAAATGAACCCTGCCGGCAACCTGAAGGAACAAGGAATACCGTAAGACTGCCCTATGCGAGAAACAGGGCGTCCGGGAGATTGTTGTAAAAGAGATTATTTTTGGGATCTTCTCATGCCCAGAACTATGATGAAGCCAACCAGTGCCGCACAAATTATCAGGGGATCCGGCCCCGGGGTGTAGGTCGGTTTTTTTGTCGGGCTGATGATTGCAGGTGCCGTGGGAGCCGCGACCGTTGTTTCCGGGGTTATCTCAAGTACGAGCTCCTCCGGTTCGATCACGGGTGCAGCAGTCGGTTCCGGCGTAGGGACCACCACATTCACCGTTTTTTTCACTACCGATCCTGCGACTGCTTTGGCACCTGAATCCACTTCCTGTATCCGGATGAGGGTGATATCCTGCGTTGCGTTTAATGCCGGAACGGTACCGGTCAGTTTGACCGTGACCTTATAGGAGTTCTCGGAATCGCTCAGATCCCAGCCGGTCAGTTTGACCTGGATACTCTTACGGGAGATCAGTTGTGTGGTGATGGGGGTCTCCTCATTGACCATCACGGTCTTGGTTGCCGTCCATTGTGCATCGGTGAGATCGCTGTACAGGGTGATCGAATGGTCACTGTTGAAGGCACCGTCAGACCATGCATCAAAATTGAGCACGAATGGCGCGGTGACAGCAGTTCCCGGTGAGAGGGTGGCACCATCCGCGGGCCCCGCCCAGTTCTGGATCGTCCACGCGGAGACCGGAGATATGACGATGGCAACTGCCAGAATCATGAAGCAGCCCCAGAGGAGATTGTGATTACGACTCATCCTGTTCACCAACGGCAGGAAAAACAATAAAGGTAGCGATTTTGTTTGGGGTTTCATGGAATGTATGAAGAATGACGGTCATTCCATTGGGGAATAATGGTGGAACATCTTCTGAATGGGAGATTTTTTCGACCGGCATTACATTCTTCGATAGTGCATAAGTACCGAAAAGGATGAACTTTATCCGCATAATCTGAACATTAACCGGGATGGTTGCATGATGCAGAATATCAAGAACGATCCGGTGCTCCACAAGCGGATACTCGCAGCCCAGAGGGCGGAGATCACCGAACACCTCATCTATACCTATATCGCTGAGGTCACCCGCAATGAAGACAACAAAGCGGTACTGCGCGCGATAGCGGCAGAAGAACTGGCCCATTACACGCTCTGGAAAGGGTACACCCATGAGGACGTTCCTCCCCAGCAGTCCCGTATCTGGTATTATAGTGCAATGGCCAGAATTATGGGGATCACGTTCACGCTCAAACTGATGGAGACGGTTGAGAAACGTGCCCAGCAGGCAGACCCGGCAACGCTTGATGCGATCCCGGAGTATGCCCGGATCATCGAAGATGAAGAGAAGCATGAAAAGGAACTGATCGGTCTCATTGATGAAGAAGGACTGAAATATGTGGGGTCCGTTGTCCTCGGGCTCAACGATGCCCTGGTAGAATTTACCGGAACACTCGCCGGGTTAACATTCGCGATCCAGAACACGCAGATCATTGCGATTGCCGGGCTCATCATGGGTGTTGCAGCCTCCCTCTCCATGGCTGCATCCGAGTACCTGTCACAGCGATCTGAAGGAGGCCCGGGCAATCCGCTCAAGGCATCCGCCTATACCGGGATTGCCTACGTCACAACGGTCGCGCTGCTCATCCTGCCATTCCTTCTGCTGACAAGCCCGTATATGGCCCTCCTGTTCACCCTGCTCGGGGCCGTGGCTGTAATCTTTGTCTTCACCTTCTACATATCGGTAGCAAAGGATCTCCCGTTCTACCGACGGTTTGGTGAGATGCTTGCTATCAGTCTTGGGATCGCGGCAATCTCGTTTGTCATCGGTTTTGCGATCCGGATTCTCCTGAATATTGATGTCTGAACAGATCCCGGCCCATTCTTTTTTGTTCAGACGGAAAATTTCAGCTGACTTGTTTCCCCTCGTCAACGCAGTTGTGACAATTTAATAGGATGGGGGTGAAAGGAAAGATACCGGATCATTTCCCTGTACCGTGCGGATTCCGGTTTTCCTGCCGTGACTGCCCATGAACCTCACATCCCCGTCATTCCCAAAATTCACGGTCAGGGTCAAGATTCTGATCCTGTTTCTTGCCCTTGCCCTGATCTCCCTGTTGATAACCGGGTATGTTGCATTGTTCACGATCGGGGATGTGGCAAAATCGGCCGAGTCCAGCAGTCTCAATCTGGGGCAGCAGGCGCTTGACACCAGTACAGCCGCTCTGCTGGACTCCGCAAAAAAGGGTCTTGTTCAGGCAGCATCGGATCAGGCAGTGATCACCGATGTCCTGTTCGAGGATACCGACACCGAGCTCCGGATTATGGCGGTTCAGGCTGAAACCCTGCAGAAAAATCCCCCGGTAAAATCCATAATTCCCTCATATGACAGGGATACTCCGCCCGAAGATCCCTTTGCCGCGGTGTTATACTCCCTCGCCCCCGGGGTTACGATCTCTCCGGATTCAGAAGAGTTTACACGAACTGCCGGCATGGATGATCTCCTAAAAGGCATGTATGACGCGGACACCAACCTGACCTCCGTGTATCTTGCCACGGATTCCGGCATCCTGCGTATCTACCCATGGGAGACTCTGACCCCCGCCACGATTGATCCACGTCAGCGGGATTGGTTTACCGGAGCAAAACGAACTGAAGGGGTTTACTGGTCTGAGCCGTACGTGGATGCTGCCCGCCACGGCCTTGTTGTGACGGCAGCTGTGGAAGTGCCTTCAGGCACGGGTTCATGGGTGATTGGCAGCGACGTCTCGGTTGATACCATCAACTCGGCATTTTTGAACAAGACTCTGGGAGGGAACGGATATGCAATTCTTCTCGACAGTCAGGGGAATGTTGTCAGTCGCCCGGGAATGTCACCCGGGAATATCTCGTGGGATCAGCCGTTTCCCCATGAGAATGCCTTCAAAGAGTCGGATCCCGCTCTTGTTGCACTGGCATACAATATGACCGCGGGGAAGACGGGAATTGAAACCGTGAGGTTCGGGACCCGCGAGTCTTTTGTTGCCTATGCACCGGTCCGGTCCCTGAACTGGAGTCTCGCTGTTTCTCTGCCGGTAGATGAGGTAACTGCGCCATTGAGAGAACCGCAGGCAAAGATCGTGGCAGCCACCCGTGAAGCAGAATCCAGCATTGCCACGACAACCAGCAGGATCATGATCCTCTTCACGGGGCTCTTTGGTATTCTGCTCATCATTGTCATTGCACTCGCGTGGTATCTCTCCCGGATCATCACACGGCCCGTGGACTCGCTCAAGAGAGCAGCGATCGCGATAGGCCACGGGGATCTTGAGCACCGGGTAACACTCAGTACGGGCGATGAATTCGAGGATCTGGCGCACTCCTTCAATACCATGTCTGCTGACCTGCAAAAGAATACTGATGATCTGAAGAAGACCACTGCGGAAAAGGAACGGTACGCAAAAGAGATGGAGATTGCAAAGGAGATTCAGGATACCATCCTGCCGGCATCAGTACCCACCATCCCCGGCTTCGAGATCTGTGCAACAACCATCCCCGCCATGGAGATCGGGGGCGACCTCTATGACTTCATCCCGATGACCAATGACCGCTGGGGTTTTGTGATTGCCGATGTCTCCGGCAAAGGAGTGAGTGCCGCACTCTACATGGCCCTCTGCCGCACCCTGATCCGGGTATGCGGGATCGCACAGGAGCGTCCCGCGGATGCAATCCGTGAGGCCAACCGGCTCATATATGAAGATGGCCGGTCGAGCATGTTCATCACCACCTTCTATGGGGTTCTCGATCCCCGGAAGATGTCATTCACCTACGTCAATGCCGGGCACAATCCCCCGTTGCTGTTCCGGGGAGAACCACCGGTTGCCCGCATGATGCCCGGAAAAGGTATCGCTCTTGGCGTGATCGAGGAGGTCAGTCTCACTCAGGAAACCCTGTGGGTTGAACCGGGGGATCTCATTGTCCTGTACACGGATGGCGTTACAGAAGCCTTCAATGAACAGGAGATACCTTTTGGCGAAGAACTGCTTATTGCGTCAGTCTCCCGAGAACTGAACCGGCCGGTCCATGAGATAGCCACCGGACTCATCAAGGATATCCGCGGGTTTTCCGGTACTGAACCACAATCGGATGATATCACCCTGATCCTGATCCGGGTGACCTGAACATTCGTTTCTTAAAAGATACAGGAGACTATCAACCGCATACTGGCAGTTCTTGAGGTGCCGATTCCAAAAAGTTGCGTTAGTATCGTCCCAACGGATAAATGGACACGAGATGGGATTTACACGGGCAAATCCCGTCTCTAATCGGATCCTGAAAGATCCCATAATTTCAGATCCGTGAATCCGTATTGTCCCACAACAGGTGTGATGAGTACCCGGAATTTTTTTTTTACACTCGGGGCTGCTGCTGGGTGGCACAATGGAATGTGCCGGACCCTTCGACCATCGCCCGGGCATCGATCCCGATCACATCCCGGCCGGGAAAGACCGTTTTGATAATCTGGAGTGCCACGGCATCGTTGGGATCGGAAAAGACCGGGACAATCACAACGGTATTCCCGATATAGAAGTTCGTATAACTTGCCGGATAGCGCCCGTCACTATCTTCAACCTTGGCCGGCATCGGCAACCGGATAACCGTGAGCGGCGTGCCATCCTGATCGCAGGACTGCCGAAGGATCTCATAGTTATCCCGGAGTGCCAGGTAATTTTCATCGTTTTCATCGGATTCATAGGCACAAACCACCGTTGAAGGCCCGACGAACCGTGCGATATCATCGATATGCCCATCGGTATCGTCACCGATAATCCCATCGTTCAGCCAGATTATGGTCTCGATTCCGAGATACTCCTTCAGGTACTCCTCGATCTCATCAGCGGATAATGACGGGTTGCGGTTTGGATTGAGGAGGCACGACCGGGTAGTAAGGACCGTTCCGTGACCATTGGAATCGATGGATCCCCCTTCAAGAACAATACCGGGTTCGAAGAGCGGCAGGTTGAGCCGCCGGTTCATCAGAGCAGGGATCTTGCCGTCACGGATCTGGTCGTCATACTTGCCGCCCCATGCATTGAAATTCCAGCGCACCATCGCGATCCGCTTCAGCGCACGATTGACTAAGAACGTGGGGCCATAATCCCGTATCCAGACATCGGAATATTCGTTGGTATGGAGAGTTACCCGGTCGGGATTTATTTCCATCTCCTTTAACCGGGCCTTGATTCTCCGGTGCAGGACCGCGGTTGGTACGAACACTTCGACGCGCTCCGAGGTATGGACCCGTGCTATGAACTCGAAAAATGCCTGTTCGACCGCGGGGATATCCGGGAACGTCAGAGGATTATGGGGCCAGGAGATCCAGACGGCCTCATGCGGTTCCCATTCTGCGGGCATATGGAATCCCCGGTTCCGTGGGGTATCCCCCGGTCGCAGATCGGGAAAAACCCCTTCAGTACCCGGGAATTTCACGCCGATCCGCTGATACGTCTCCGGTCGACGGTTCCGGAAGAAGCCCCATGAGTTCTGGACATCGGCATTCATGGTCAGGTCAACCGGGACCACAAGGGTCTCTTCGCCATCTCCGCCACGGGCGAGGATCTTCCCGAATGCGTCAGCAACAAAGGATCCCCCGAAAAACCGGGTGGTTCCCTCTCGTCCTACCCGGTTCACCGCGGCGACATGCACACTGTTGGCGATTGCATGACTCCGCTGGATCAGTTCCCAGGCCTCCTGCCAGTTGCCCTCTTCCGGCACGGAGAAGCCGGGATGCCCGATGGCTGTCGGGTAGAAGATGATCTCTGCCCCGTCAAGTGCCACGGAGCGGGCAGCTTCCGGGAACCACTGGTCAAAACAGATCAGGACGGCGATGCGCCCAAAGCGCGTATCATACACCCGGTAGCTATCCCCCGGATAGAAATATCCTTTCTCAAAGAAACCCGGGTCCTGGGGAATATGGACTTTCCGGTACGGTTCAGAGATCCCCCCGTCAGCATCGATCACAACCGCTGTATTACAGAACCTTCCTTCCGGAGTTCTTTCAAAGACCGGTACGATGATGACGATGCTGTGCTCTTTGGCAAGAGCGGAAAAGATGCCGGTGGAGCGTCCCGGGATTGTTTCGGCATGCCTGGAGACATCCGAACCAGGATGTCGAGGAAAATACCGGGTAGCATAGAGTTCCGGAAGGCAGACGATATGTGCACCGTTTCGGGCAGCACTGATCACGTTCCGTCGTGCTTTTTCGATATTTGCGTCTGGATCAGCGCTCATCATCATCTGGATGAGACCGATCGTGATGATTCCCAGTTCACACACCTCGTAGTATACGGGTTTTGCTTTAAGGGATATGAGGGTATGTATCCGGTGGAGATCCCGTCACGTACCGTTCACGGGGAGACTCTGGTTACCGGGTTGTATCCGGTGAAGCGAACATGGCAGTATTGCTGCGAATGATATCATTTCGATGGCGTTCATATCCATGAATCAATGCCCGTCAGGGTCACATTTATCTCACTGAATGTTAAAATCACTTAACAAAGAGACGCCATGAAGAAGAATACATTTTATCTTTTGGCCGGGTGCATCGCGCTTATCCTGCTTGCCATTTTCTGGTATTCTGTTGAGATCCACAATCCCCTCCTCATTGAGTTTGCCTTTGTTATCGGGATTGCTTGTGCCTATTTCGCCAGAACGCGGGTTACCGACCTCATTGATGATGAGCGGAGTGCGAAGATCACCGAACAGGCCGTGCTCCGGACATTCCAGGTCTTCTGGGTAGGGTTCTGTGCGCTCTCGATCGGAGCGGTCATGCAGATCCTGTATGTACCTCAGTTCCCCAGGGAATTTCTCTTAAGACGTTCCCCCGAATTGTTGTCTCCGCGCATGATGGGGTATTTCCAGCTCGGACTTCTCTGTCTGATGATCTTCCTGTATGTCGGGTTCCGTATGTATTATGCAAGAAAGTACGGGGAATGGGAGATCGATGAAGAATAAGATCAAAGTTTTTCGGGCAATGCACGATCTTACGCAGGAAGATCTGGCGCAGACCATCGGGGTTACCCGCCAGACCATCCTTGCCATCGAGAAAGGAAAATATGTCCCTTCGCTGGATCTGGCATTCCGTATTGCACGGCATTTTCAGGTTACTCTTGAAGAAGTCTTCACGTACGAAGACTGAACTGCTGTTGAAACAGCGTGCCCTCCTCGATTCCTGCCGTGCGGGACATTAGTGGATCCGATCTCACCTCCTGCGCAGATCCGTAATTTGCCATGATAACCACTATCTCTGGTTTTTAGTGGGGGTTTTGATAACAGCTCTTCTCTGGATCCCTGTCTTCAGATTCCAGACATTTTTAGATCGGTCAAGAGAAACTATATATTACAAAATGTTAAATGTAGTATACAAATTGTAACCCATTGGAAACATTTTCCTTGAGATTGAAAATGTGTTACCCGGTATAAATTTGATCACGGAGTTTGTATGAAGCGTGTTTATCATATCCTGTGCGTCCTGACATTATTGATCGCACTCGTCCCGTTATGCTCAGCAGCAAGCACGATTGCTGCCACGAATCCTTCTGATGCGGCAGCACTTGTGTATGTGTCCGGCTACGAGATGAATCCCGGTGTTTTTTACCCCTATGAATCCGGTACCATTACCGTTCATGTGACAAATGCTGCAAATGCATCAGTTGTCGTATCGCAGCCCGATCTCATCGAGCCGCATATCAAGGTAAAAAATACCAATGCATTCAACACCAAGACTACAATCGGACCCGGTGCAACGGTTTCGTACACATTTGTTGTATCAGTCGATGCAACTGACGGAAATTATTACCCGTTATTCAGTCTTGCGCCGGTAGTTCTTGGCGATCCCATCCATTCAACGCTCACGGTGAAAGTTGATTCAGCGGATGCCCGGGCAACAATCTCCCAGAAGCCCGATCTCTTCTCAATCTCGAAGAAGTCATCGGTCAATGTGAGTATCGTCAACCCGCGGGATAATGATCTCATCAACGTCAATGTGGTCGCATCCAGTCCGGGTGCGGAGATCTTCCCGGAGGAGCGGTATATCGGTACCATCCCTGCCAACAGCAAGGCTGAAACCACGTTCCAGATTACCCCAAACACTCAGGCTGATGTTTTTTTCAATGTCACGTTCGACAACGGGGATAACCACCGCCAGACCAGCGTGGTTTTGCCCTTGAACATTGGTGAAGACAAGACCGGGGCGGAGATTGTTGTCAACAACATCGAGAGCTCCGGTTCCGGCATGACCCAGACCCTGAAAGGGGATGTGACCAATAACGGGCTGGTTGATGCCAAGTCGGTCCTTGTCACGGTGGGGAGCCCGGCAATACCGGTCGACCCGAACCCGGTGTACGCAATCGGTAACCTTGAACCGGATGACTTCTCCGGTTTCGAAGTGACGTATACCACGACGGGCAACGGCGCGATCCCGGTTATTGTCGAGTATAAGGATGCGGAAGGGAATGCCTTTACAAAAAAATTCAGCATCTCCGCGAACAGCAATTCGGCATTGCCCGGATCAGCGGCAGTGAACGGCGCAGCAGGGAGTGCCTCCAGCCAGCGGCGCGGCATGTTCGGCTCGTTCGGATCCGGCATCAGCCAGATCCCGGTGACCGAGATCGTCATCATTCTCATTGCGATCATCGCACTCATCGTTGCATGGAGAAAGAGGATCTTAACCCATCTGGCAAACAAGTTCCGCAAGGATCCCCTGCCCGGGAATGACAACGACACGCAGGAAGACTAAAAACGGATCCTCCGATGACAACACCATGACAGCAGTACCCGTCATCGAACTCGCGGATGTCTCCAAGATCTACCCGCTCGCCTCCGGGGATGTGGTCGCACTTGATCACCTCTCGATCCGGATCGAACGGGGGGAGTTTGTCGCGATCATGGGCCCTTCAGGCTCAGGCAAGTCCACCCTCCTCAACCAGATCGGGGGACTGGACGTCCCGACCTCGGGGGTCCTGCGCATCACCGGCAAGAACATCAGGAAGATGTCCGATGAGAACCTTACGAATCTCCGGCTCAATGCCATCGGCTACATCTTCCAGAAATTCAACTTGATCCCGCTCCTCACAGCGTATGAGAACGTGGAGTACCCCTACATCCTCAAGCACCGGTGCAACGATGATACCGGCCGGGTCAGTAAGTTGCTTGCGGATATGGGGATCAACAGGCGCCTGGCTGAACACAGGCCGGCTGAACTCTCCGGCGGGCAGCAGCAACGGGTTGCCATTGCGCGGGCGCTCATCAACGACCCCGATATCCTTCTCTGCGACGAACCGACCGGCAACCTCGACACCAGGACCGGTGCCCAGATCATGGAGATGCTCAAGGCCCTGCACGATCAGGGCAGGACGGTCATCATCGTCACCCATGACCCGTCTATCGGGGCACAGGCAGAACGGACCATACGAATCAAGGACGGAAAGGTGGAGGAAGCATGAAGAGAAAGAAAGATATCATTCTCCAGCTCTCGGTCCGGAGCATCCGGCTTAATTTCCTCCGTTCGCTGCTTGCGGCCATTGGCATCGTCATCGGCGTTGTGGCAATATCCTCGATGGGCATGATGGGCGCGAACATGACCATGTCCGTCACCGAACAGCTCTCCTCGATGGCAAACGTGCTGGTCGTGAAGGCGGATACCGGCGGAGGTGGGGGCGGGGGATTTATGGGGGGAACATCAGGCGGGTCATCCAGCAAATCGTCGTCGAGTTCGAAAGACTACATCACCATATCAGAGTTGGATGACATTGAACGGACTGCCGGCAAGTATGCCACGGTCTATCCTCTCTATCAGGACAGCGATACGATAACCGTGGGAGGCAACGAAGGCCGGGCCACCATCTATGGAATGCGTGAGGATGATATGACAACGGTCCTGACCGTTGAGGAAGGGACGTTACCGAAAACCGCCGGCGCTGTCGTGATCGGCCCTACTTTTGCAGAGCGCCAGGGGCTTACCATCGGGAGTCGTATCACAATCGGGGATACAGACACCAATGAGACCGTTCAGAAAGTCCGGGTCGTTGGTATTCTCAAAGAGAAGGGTATGTCCATGGACCTCAACAGCGATAACGCCATCATCATGCCTGAGAAGTCATTTACCGGGCTGTATGGGGGTGAAGAGGAGTATGATCAGGTCAACGTAATCGTCACTGACATCGCGAATGTAAACACAACAAAAACAACGATTGAGGATCAGCTCAACCGCAAAAAGAATGTCGTCACCATCCAGGACAGCAGCAGGATGCTGGAGAGCATCACGTCAACGGTCAGTACCCTCACGACGTTTGTCATGGCCATTGCCGGCATCTCCCTGCTGGTTGCCGCAACTTCGATCTTCAACGTGATGATGATGTCGGTGACCGAACGAATCCGGGAGATCGGTATCCTGCGCAGCATCGGCACGCAGAAAGGCGAGGTGCTCAGGATGTTCATCTATGAAGCGGTGATCCTCGGCCTTGTCGGCGCCATCATCGGGGCGATCATGAGCCTCATCTTGGGCTGGCTCGTCGTGCTCGTCATGGTCGGCACCACGAAGTATTTCTTCACCTTCGCGAGCCTGATCTATGTCCCGGTATCAATGGCGATTGGGATTGCCATCTGCATCTTCTCAGGAGTCTATCCCGCGTGGCGGGCAGCAAATCTCGATCCGATCGAGGCGCTGCGAAGCGACTAGCGGATTGAATAGCCCCGGGTATAACCCCATGCACCGGGTATCTCTTCCTTTTTTTATCATTATCGTAAAGACCCCGTCAGGAACCACGGTGATCGCCCCATCACATCGCCAGAACGTGGTGCATAAAAATCCAAAAATCCTTGTAAGTGGTGCATAAACCTGTTAAAAAACTACGGGCAAATCCAAATTATTTAATATTGTGCACCACAAATTTTAGGATAGTGGTGCATTATTTTGATAATTCACCCATTTGCTGGTGCACTTCACCATGCCCGGCAGCAGTAATCATGTGAGGTACTCATGGAACACATCGAAGAGATCAACCGGAACAACCTTTTCCTCAACGACAATACAGCCAACCCGGCACCCCTCGGGTTGTGCGCATTTGGTATGACAACACTCCTGCTCAGCCTGCACAATGCCGGCCTGACCGGGCTCAGCAGCCCCATCATTGCCATGGCACTCCTGTACGGAGGGATTGCACAGGTGATTGTCGGGATCATGGAATGGAAGAAGAAGAACAGTTTCGGGATGCTTACCTTCGGTAGTTTCGGGTTCTTCTGGATCGCCTTTGCCACGCTCCTGATGCTGCCGGTACTGGGTCTTGCGAAAGCACCCCAACCGGTGGACCTTGCAGCATTCCTTGCAATCTGGGGAATCTTCGCACTGGGTTTGTTCATCTGCACGCTCCGGATGCACCGCCTCCTCCAGATCACTCTTGCAGCCGTGGTGCTCCTTGTGGTTTTGCTTGTTGCCGCCCAGCTGACCGGCAGTGCACTGGTACTCGTGCTCGGGGGAGTTATGGGCATTATTGCCGGGGCTCTCGCCCTTTACATGGGGATGGGCCAGCTGATCAACGAGATCTATGGCAGCCGGGTCCTCCCGGTCTGAAACTTTTTTTTATTGCAGGCAGACGTACACGATCTCGTCCATGGTCACGCCGTTCTTGGTGATGGCATGGGAATGGATGGCTTCCCGGATAAACCCGCACTTTTCAAGTACCCGCATCGATGCACGGTTGCCGGAAAAGATCCCGGCCTCGAGCCTGATGATATCGAACGTCCCGAATGCAACCGGGACAAGGGCACGCACGGCATCCGTTGCGATCCCCCGGCCCCAGCAGGACTCCGAGAGCCAGTACCCGATCTCCGCTGAGCGCCGGTGGACATCATCGAGCAGGTGGATGCCGACACCCCCTTGTGCCTCCCCATCCACTTCGATGGCAAGAAAGAGGTGCGGACCAGGTGTTGTTGCGCGATCAATGAACCGGCGGGCATCCTCGATTGTGTAGGGAGACGGGAATGCATCCCGCATCATGGCCGCAACGCGGGGATTGTTTGCGTGCCGGACAAGAGATCCGGTATCCTCTCGTGTCCAGTCCCGTAAGAGGGATGTCGGGGTCCTGATCTGCATGTTCTTCAGTCCTTTATCCTGAAATGTCTCTCCTGCCAGAGGATTAAGATTCGCAACAGGAGACCCGGTTCATTCCAGGCAGATCCTGCATAAAAAAACGGCATCTCAGATCCGTAAAGAAAACGTGAACCTGCCCCGACAGGATTCAGAGCAGTTCGTATACCGCAAGGCCGGCCATGCAGGCAGCAGAGAAGAAGAGAACGAGGGCGATGGAGAGGATCTTCTCTTTTCCGGTCATCAGCCCCCAGTCCGGCTTCTGCCGCCGTGCAAGGAATCCTATACCAAGCCCGAGAGCAGTTCCGAAAAACGAACCGAGGGCAAGGATCATCAGGATATCGAAGGGCGTCATGATAAGTGAATACCCGTTTGCCTGTTCTCGAATATAAATCCGTGCGGGTTTACCGGTTCCACGACCGGCAATACCCGAGGAGTGCGACAGCACCGCACAGGGCAATGAGCGCTATACCGACCGGAAGGGGAGTTTTTGCAGGGAAACCCGGGATGGAGAGCAGGGACGTGGGGGAGAGCTTCGCCGTGATCTCAGACTCCGCTCCTGCGGTGACATCCGCAAACCGGGTCTCGGGAACATAACCGTCCTTTGTCATGCCAACGGTATGGTTGCCCGGGACAAGACTGGGGATCACCAAAGGGGAAATTCCTGTAAACGTCCCGTCCACCGAGATATTGGCACCAGACGGGGTTGTGTTGATCGCAAGCGACCCCCGTTCAGCGGGAAGGGTGGCAGTTATTCCCAGGGTCTCCCCGGATCCAAGATTGGTTGTCACCGAGTAGGGGGCATACCCGAACTTCGTGACATTGACGGTATACGTTCCCGGATCCAGATTGTCCACGGTCAGCGGGGTGCTGCCCCGGTACTGGCCGTTAATGGTAACGGAGGATGCCTCCGGTGTTGAACTCACAACAAGGGACCCCGGCCGGGACGGGTTGATGACCGCGGAGTTGATGCCGGCGGATATCCCGGGACGGCCAAGGGTCACCGCGATGGTGCCGTATTCCGCATTCTGGAGGTGGGCACGGTCACAGGGACAGTCTGCCACCCAGACCGTGTAGGTTCCGGCATCCAGGCGACCATTGCTATTCGAGGTCCCCCACTTGTAACTCCAGCGGTCATCCTCGCCCATCACCGGAACGACCTTGAACCCGCCCTCCGATGAGAGTTTCGTGATATCATTGAGGGCTACCCCGTTTGCCGGCAGGTTCGGGCCGGTCAGGAAGAGATACACATTGTTGCTGGTCGGGGAGTATCCCGAGAGCGGAACAACATCCCCGAGGTATGCCTGGATCCCCCCGGCCGAGGCGCTGCTTATGAGTATGACACAGGAGAGCAGGATCACTGCAGGGAGGCCAGACCATCTTCTGCCGTGCAGGTGCATACCGGAACTATCATGCCGGGCCTGCGATAATCCTTTGCATAGGGCGCGGCCATCCCCTCTCCGTCAGATTCCGGCCACAACCCTCATTATTCTCGCCGTCCCATACGGGTATACTGACAATGCCCACGACCAAGCAGATTGCACTCTTTATCGCGCTTCTTGCCGGGTTCCTCACCCCCTTCGATCTCTCCGCAGTCAATATAGCGCTCCCGTCCATCGGCAGCGAGTTCTCCATGGATGCCATCGAGATGGGCTGGATTGCCACCGCCTACCTGCTCGCGGCCGGCGTCTTTCTCGTGCCGTTCGGGCGGATCGGGGATATCTGGGGCAGGAAAAAGGTCTTTCTTGCGGGACTCTTCATCTTCACGCTGGCATCGGTCCTCCTGGTCTTCTCCTCCTCCACTATGATGATCATCCTGGTACGGGTCCTGCAGGGATTCGGGGGAGCCATGATCTTTGGCACCACGGTGGCGATCCTCACGTCCGTAGTTCCTGCCAGCGAACGGGGCCGGGTGCTGGGCATCTACACGACTGCCGTCTACATCGGGCTCTCCGCAGGGCCGTTTCTCGGGGGGATTCTCACGGCATGGTTCGGGTGGCGGAGCATCTTCTTCATCAACATCCCGGTGGGCATCTTTGCCATGGCTCTCGTGCTCCTCCTCTTAAAAGAGGAGTGGGCGGATTCACGCGGAGAACCGTTTGACCTTGCCGGATCATTCCAGTACGGTCTTGCTCTCGTCTGTGTCATGTACGGATTCTCGCTGCTGCCCGAACTTATGGGTGTTGTCCTGCTCCTTGCCGGGAGTGCGATCCTCGCCCTGTTTGTCCTGCGGGAACTGCGCATCGAGTATCCCGTACTGGACATAGCCCTCTTCACGAAGAACCAGGTCTTTGCCTTCTCGAACCTGGCAGCCCTGATCAATTACAGCGCCACCTTTGCCATCACCTTCTACCTGAGTTTGTATCTCCAGTACATCAAGGGATTCTCCCCGGAACATGCCGGCATGCTCCTTGTGATCCAGCCCGTGGTGCAGGCACTCTTCTCCCCCGTTGCCGGGTGGTGCTCCGACAAGCAGGAGCCGGGGAGGATTGCATCCATCGGCATGGCCTTGACCGCTATCGGGCTGGTCTTCCTCGTCCTTGCTGACACCTCGACTTCGTTAGCCGAACTGGTCGTTGTCCTCATCATCCTCGGGGCCGGCCTCGGCATCTTCTCATCCCCGAATACCAATGCGATCATGGGCTCCGTTGACCGGAAGAAGTACGGTGTGGCCTCCGGGACGCTGGGCACCATGAGGCTTGTCGGCCAGATGCTCTCGATGGGTATTGCGATGATGCTCCTTTCTGTCTATGTCGGCGATGTTCAGATCACGCCTGCCAGCTTCCCGCAGTTCCTCACGAGCATGAAGATCTGTTTTGGCATCTTTGCCGTGCTCTGTAGTGCCGGGATCTTCCTCTCGCTGGTCCGGTGCCGGAAGACTTCGGCTGATGACACCGAGTGCTCAGTATAAGGATCGCCTGACGGTCCCGGACGTGGATCACATCACCAGTATATTCTGCCCAACACGCAGGTACCCTGCATACCGCGGGGATCGCATGGCAGACAAAACCACCCCGGAACCAGAAATTCCCGTTATCAAGAACCCCGACTGCCGGAGGACTTCGGGGTGCCGGGACGCGGGTTCCGGTATCCCCGTACCTGAACCTCACTCTTTTTTTGGCTCTTCAGAAGGCTTAAGTTCACTCTTGAAATATTCCACCCATCCTGCCCGGGCCTCATTCTGGAGCAGGCTGTTCTTCATGTGCAGCCAGAGCGCAACAATCACGATCACGTATGCAAGGGTCCGTATCAGGATTAAGGGAATTTCATACGCGGTGGCCAGATTTGCAAGCGTGGCAGCATGGGAGATCCCAAACAACCCGAACGCGGCCCCGATAAATGCCGGAAGGTTCTCTCCGCTCTTCCGGTAACAGAGATACCCAAGAATGACGATCACTATGCACAACAACAGGTTGACAAGGGGTATTGAGATCCATTCCAGCACCATACACGATCCCTCTACTGAACTGATGATATCGTTATATGAATAAGTTTCTACACGAGGTACCGGGAAGGTCCCGGCGCACCGGTCCAATGCGGCATTCCCCAGGTATGACCGCATTCGGAACAGACACCGGCAACACGGGTCTTGCTACAGAGGGTCTTTCTACCCGTCTGTTCCTGGATCTTTGGATTTCCCCTTTGTGCTGCCTGACATGGCCCGTTTGGGTACAGTGGGTGGAACGTGTTGACAAAGATAAATAAAAGACTATTGATTTTTCCCGCAACAATCTGCCCAGCCAAAAGGGGGATTACGGGGAGAGTTCGATACTCTGGCCGGGCCGGGGCACGATCACCTTGAGATCCGTTGTCCGCTCAAGCGCTCTCTTCAGCGAAAGGGGATCCGAAGCGATCCGATCCCAGGTATTGTAATGGATCGGGATGACGGTCTTTGCCCCGATAAAATTCGCTGCCATCATCGCCTCGGGAACGCCCATCGTGTACCTTCCCCCGATGGGCAGGCAGGCCACATCGGGATGGTAGAGTTCGCCTACCAGTTTCATATCCGAGAAGAGGGCCGTGTCCCCGGCATGGTACACCTTCACATTATCCATCCCAATGACAAACCCTGCCGGGGCTCCTCCGTTGAAGCCCGGGCCGGCTTCCTCGATGACCGATGAATGCACGGCCTGCGTCATGGTGAACGAGACCCCGTCAACCACCTGTGTACCCCCGATATTCATACTCTCGGTGGGAATGCCCTTGGATTTCAGGTACTTTGCGATCTCGGTGATGGCAACGGTCTTCTTGCCCAGCGCCACGGTCTCTCCCATATGGTCGTGATGCCCGTGAGTGACCGCAACGATGTCGGGATTCGTTGCAACAACGCTTCCGCCTTCAATGAACGGATCGATCAGGACCTTTTTTGTACCGGAGAGGAGCACGCAGGAATGGCCGAGCCAGGTGAGTTGCATAGATCAGGATCGGATTGTACCCCCGGGCTAATTATCCTGCCGTTTAGAGAGCGCGGGAGGGGAACGCCAACCAAAAGATTCTGATGAACAAACCGGATAAAAAAAGGGTGTGCGGCTAAAACGATCGATCGTTATGTCACGTCAATCAGTTCAGCTTCGGTGATATCGATCGAATCGCCGAGGCTGTCGGCAGTGGCACTCCGGGTCATCTGCTCGGATAAGTCCCGGTCTTCCATGACATCGCGGATACGGTCGATGTAGGGATCGATGGTCGGGTCTTCCTGTTCCTCTATCACGTGCCGGTATTCCCGGAGTGTCGAGGGGCTGACGCCCAGTTCCTCGGAGACCTCCTTCATCGTCTTGCCGGACTCGATCAGGGCTTCCATCTCCGCCTTGTTAAAGGGCATCTTGAAGTCGAGCTCCCGGAAGAGCTTGAGCCGGACCCGGGCCCGTGCCACGGTCTTGCTCAGTTTCTCATCGCCGAGCTCGCGGGCAATCTCGGTGTCATTCTTGTCTGCATAGAATGACGTGACAAGCTTGGCAAGCTGGATCGGCTTCAAGGACGTTTTGAAGATCCCCTGTTCCGTGATCTCTCTCATGACGAGAGCGACCTCGCGTTCTATTGCATCACTGTCTCTTAAAGTACCATGGATATTCTTCATGGGCTCGACGATCTTGGTCTTGCCCGACATGGAACTGAAGAGCTTCAGAAGGTGTGCCTTGCGTTTGTCTTCGGTCATTGCATACCCCGTATTGGGATTAGGATATACAATACTTCGTCAACTATTTAATGCTTCCTTTACGCGTCATTTGACCAAAAGACCTTTAAATTGGAGTTAATTTGTTGGTAAGGCACTGAATAATTGTGGCAGTTCCAGCCAGTATTCCCACATTTTTTCTCCATTCGGGTCAGGACCCGGGATCGTCCATGACTTTACGGGAGGCCCGGATAGAACCGGCATGAATAGTTCCCTCATGGTGCAGGGTATGGCGGGTCCATCCTGCCGGGATATGTATGAGAGTCTTTTTGTCGCCAGTCGATCAACAGTATGAGAACGAATTCGTGATCACCATGAGCGACGTCTTTGAGAATGTGATGGAACTTGCCAAGCGCCGGGGCTTCATCTGGCCTACGTCCGAGTGTTACGGTGCCGTGGCAGGGTTCATCGATTACGGGCCGCTGGGCGCAATGATGAAGCGGCGCATCGAGAATATCTGGCGGGATTTTTATGTGATCCGCGAGGGTTACTACGAGATCGAGTGCCCCACGATCGCGCAGGAGGCGGTCTTCATCGCCTCCGGTCACGTTGCCGGCTTTGCCGACAAGATGTGCCAGTGCCCGCACTGCAAGGAGTTCTTACGGGCAGACCATGTGGCCGAAGGCGGCGGGGTAAAGAACGCGTCCACCATGAAGAACCACGAACTCGCTCTGGCTCTTGCCACCTGCAAGTGCCTCGCCTGCGAGGAGGTGCTCGGGAAGGTCGAGGTCTTCGGGTTCAACCTGATGTTCAAGACGTCAATAGGCCCGGACTCGCAACGGGTCGGCTATCTCCGCCCCGAGACCGCACAGGGCATGTTCGTGGACTTCACCCGGCTTCTCCGGTTCTACCGCGACAAGCTCCCCTTTGGTGCCGTCCAGATCGGCAAGTCCTACCGGAACGAGATCTCGCCCCGGCAGGGCATGATCCGGCTCCGCGAGTTCACGCAGGCGGAAGCCGAGATCTTCGTCCACCCGGACGAGAAGAACAAACACCCCCGGTTCCACCGCTATGCCGATTACCGGATGCCGCTCCTCACCTGGGGCCAGCAGCAGAAGTGCGAGGAGGCCGTCACCCTCTCGATGCGGGAGGCCGTAGACAAGGGCGTGATCGCGAACGAATATCTCGCTTACTACGTAGCTTTGACTCACGAGATGCTCGTCTCGATCGGGATCAAGCCCGAACGCCTCCGCTTCCGCCAGCACCTTCCCGACGAGCGGGCGCACTACGCCACCGACTGCTGGGATGCCGAGATCCTCTCGGACCGCTTCGGCTGGGTCGAGACGGTGGGGCTTGCCGACCGCACGAACTACGACCTCAATGCCCATGCCAAGGAGAGCGGGACCCCGATGACCGTCTTCATCCAGTACGCGGAGCCGAAGAAGGTCCCGCGCCGGCGGATCATCCCCAACATGGGGGTGCTCGGCAAGCAGTACCGGAACAAGGCAAAGGCGATCTTCGAGGCGCTCGCGGAATCGGTCCCGACAAAAGACGGGGCAGATGTGGAGATCGATGGTGAGACGATCCACATCCCCGCCGACCTCTTCGAGGTCCGAAACGAGATCGTGGATGTCCGGGGCGAGGATATCGTCCCGCACGTGATCGAACCCTCGTATGGTATCGATCGTATGTGCTACGCCGTGCTCGAACAGGCCTATGACGAGGACACCGCAGATGGTGAGAAACGTGTCGTGATGCGGTTCTCCCCGAAGGTTGCTCCCGTGCAGGTCGCGGTCTTCCCGCTGATGACCCGCGACGGCCTTGACACCATCGCCGACACCATCACCCGCACGCTCCACAAGCGGGGCATCCTTGCCGAGTATGACGACAGCGGGGCGATCGGCCGCCGCTACCGGAGGCAGGACGAGATCGGCACCCCGTTTGCCGTCACGGTCGATTACGATACCAAGGAGAACAACACTGTCACGCTCCGCGACCGGGACAGCATGAAGCAGGTGCGGATTGCGATTGACAAGCTGCCGGAGACGCTCGCTGCCCTCGTTGACGGGAGTGTCGTCTTCGCATCGCTGGAATGATCCATCCTTCACATTTTTACCATTCTTTTTCTAGTGAATCTTTGATGGGGGCTGATGCCCCAAGACCCCGATAGCGATGCCAGCCGCCGCCCCCGCGGGGGCGCTCCCGCGGCGGCCTCACTTACCTGTTCATCCCCATTAATCTGCCCAGCGAGGCCCCAACGTGGCGGCCGAGCGACCCTGAAGGCGGTGGGAAAGCTCTTGATGAGTATGATTTTTATCTTATACCAAAATTTACTGACTTTTCTGTTTTTTCATACAACGATCTATTCTCTTATCCCAATCTCCCATCCACCCTTGAGTTTTTGCTTTTTTTGCGAGACGGATAACTTCATCGTAATTCTTCTGCTTTTCCAAAATGACACATAGCTGATTATATCCTACATGAGATGGAAGCGGGCTGTTAGGATATTCCCTTAAAAAAGCTCGTTTAGCTGCTGGAGAAAGATCAATTAATTCCTTACAAGCTTCGGTTGCAGATCCCAATGCAGAATTATCTGTGTCTCTATTTCGATAAAAAGTCTGAATTTTTGTAGTTAAGAAAAAATGACGGTCCATAACGGACCCTTTTTTTGGTGATCGACTTTCAATCTGTTTGATGATTTTTGTGCTAATGTGTTGGTATTCTGGCTTTTTGAACCAACTTAATAATCCTGTTAAAAACCCGGTAGTAGTTTGACTTGAGTATGTAATTTTTCCCTTAATTAACGAGTCTTTTGAAAGACCAAATGGTTGATAGATAGAAAAAATGATCTCTCGCTCCTCTTGGGTCAACTCATTAATCCACCAGTTTTCAAGGCCAAAATATGCAATTTCACCACCAATTTCTGTGGTAAAATTGTGGTTACTCAACAGGTTCGAAGTATGTAGAGCGGGCATTTTTGGATCGGGAATCCTTTTTTGGCTACATTCATTACAAATGGATCTAAACAAACCGCTAAAAAACGATAGAGGTTTTCCACAAGTTTTGCAAAATTTCGCCATATGATCTACTCATAAATTATAATTAATAAAAATTTTTAAACTGATGTATATCATATTCAGATCCTTTCACCCCTCCCCTTATTACTCCCCGCAACCAAACCTCTCATCAGCAAAATGGCATTCATCAGCCACCCGATAATAAAACCAGATTCCATCGAGTCGCGGGAGTACCAGCTCTCGATCGCGATGCGGGCGCTGGATGGGAACACGATGGTGATCCTGCCCACAGGTCTTGGCAAGACGGCGGTGGCGCTGATCGTGGCCGCATCCCGGATCTACAATGAAGGGGGCCGGGTGCTGATGCTCGCCCCCACAAAACCGCTTGTAGAGCAACACCTCCGCTACTTTGAGAAGTACCTGGTGGCAAAGAGCCCCGAAGGTCCAGAGGTTTCACCCTTCGTGATGTTCACCGGTGAAGCACCGCCTGCTGAGCGGACCGCCGACTGGAACCGGTCCTCCGTGATCTTCGCCACCCCGCAGGTGATCAAGAACGACCTCATCGCGGGACGCTACACGCTCGCGGATGTCACGCTCCTCGTGGTGGACGAGTGCCACCGGGCAATCGGCAACTACGCCTATGTCTTCCTTGCCCAGCGCTACCTTGCAAGCGCCGACAAGCCGCTCCTCCTTGCCATGACGGCATCGCCGGGCGGGGTGCAGGAGAAGGTGCAGGACGTCTGCGCCAACCTCGGGATCGAACACGTCGAGACCCGCACCGAGAACGATCCCGACGTCCGGCCGTACGTCCATGAGCGGGAGATCGACTACATCAGTATCGATCTCCCGCCGGATCTCAAGGCCGCGATCCAGACCATCAACAACCTCATCGGGGGCCGGCTTGCCCAGCTCGCATCCATGAATTTCACCGTCCTGAAGCGCGAGAAGCTCAGTATGAGGGAGCTCAATGGGATCAATGCGCAGATCCAGCAGCGGATCCAGAACCGCGATTCCGCTGCCTACGCCGCCGCATCGATCTATGCCGAGCTGATGAAACTCCGGCACGCCGTAACGCTTGCCGAGTCGCAGGGCAGCGAGGTGCTCAAAGGGTACCTTGCGAAACTCGTGGCCGAGGGCACGGGAGCGGGGGGGAGCAAGGCCAGCCAGCGCCTTGTGCAGGACACCTCGTTCCGCGAACTCTTCAGCCAGTCCACCGGGTGGACCCGCGAACTCCACCCGAAACCTGACGTGACGCTCCGGCTCGTGCAGGAGCAGATGGAGGCCTCGCCCGACAGCCGGATCATCATCTTCGCCACGTACCGGGACACCGTGCAGCTCCTCGTGGACCACCTGGCCAAGCACGGGATCGCAAGCGAACGGTTCGTGGGGCAGGCAACCAAGGATGCCGAGAAGGGCCTCTCCCAGAAGAAGCAGATCGCAGCCCTCACCCGCTTCCGGGAAGGAGAGTTCAAGGTGCTGGTCGCAACGTCAGTGGGCGAAGAGGGGCTCGATGTCCCGTCCACCGACCTCGTGATCTTCTACGAGGCGGTCCCGTCCGAGATCCGGTCGATCCAGCGCCGGGGCCGCACCGGCCGCTCGGGCGCCGGCCGGGTCGTGGTGCTCGTTACGAAGGGTACTTCGGATGAGGTCTTCCGCCACGTCAGCGCCAGCAAAGAGAAGATGATGCACAAGAGCATGCGGACGCTCGGCGGCGCAATGACAAATCCCCCCAGGCCGGCTGCGGAAGCACAGGCGAGCATTGGGGACTTCGAAGCGCAGGCCACCACCATCGTCATCGACGACCGCGAGACCTCGTCAAAGGTGGTCGAGGTGCTCTCGAACCTCGAAGCGCTGATCCGGCTCGAACGGCTGCCCCACGGGGACTATGCCATCGGTGACCGGATCCTCATCGAGCGGAAGACCGCCCGCGACTTCGTGGACACGCTCATCAACCGCGACCTGCTCGGGCAGCTCAAGGAGATGGCCGATGCAGCAACCAAACCGGTGCTGATCATCGAGGGCGGGGATCTCTTTGTCCAGCGGGACATCCACCCGAACGCAATCCGGGGCGTGCTTGCCGCGATCACGATCGACCTCTCGATCTCCATCCTGTATACCAAAGACGAGCAGGAGACCGCCCAGATGATCTTTGTTCTGGCCCGGCGCGAGGACAGTGAGCGGGGCGAGCGCAAGGTCCACCCGCATAAGTCCTATCATTCACAGAAAGAGGAGCAGGAGTATATCATCTCGTCGTTCCCCGAGATCGGGATGAAGAACGCCCGGCTGCTCCTTGCCCATTTTGGCTCGGTGCAGGCTATCGTGAATGCATCGCTGGAGGAGCTCGTTGCAGTGCGGGGAGTCGGGGAGAAGACGGCGCAGAAGATCGTTGATCTGTGCCGGAGAGAGTACACGTAATTTCATACATCTAGGGTTGGTCAAGATCCGACCCCCTCCCCCTTCTGCGTTTCAAAACGTTTCGACCCCCCCTGCATGGGGGTGGGGGGGTTGCCGGCCGACCCCTCCCCCCCTTTGGCCGTATCCGACCCCCCCTTACCAGAACTGGGTAGGCGGCTGGGCAGTATGCTCCTTCGGAACGATACCAGAAGATCGTGACAGATCATGCGTGCAATACTGCACAAATCCCATTTTTGATGGGGGGGGTCAGCGGTCGACCCCCCCACCTCTTGTCTTCAAAATCGTTTTGACCCCCCCACCCTTCCGGAAACGGGAAGGGGGTAATCCCCCTCCACGCATCCGCTCATGCAGGTCTTCGCGTGGAGCCTCCGGCGTGAGGGTTCGTGTGCAGAGTCTGTACGGCACCGACATGGGGGGCTACCCCCCCTCCCCCAGGGTGGGGGGGGTCAGTGCAAAAGATCCGGCACAGGAAAAGAAGAGGGGGGGCCCCCCCTAACCGGCAATGTTCCGGCTCCGGTTCCTGACCGACACCGCAAAGATCCCGGCAACGGCCAGAGCCAGGACAAATCCTGCAAAGAACCCCAGCGTGTAACCGGCAACGGTGATGATGATTCCGGTGACGAGCGGCCCGGCAGAATGCCCGATATCCATGATGGACGAGAGGGCACCCATCGAGGCGCCGATCTGCTCCCGCCTGGCAACATCCGCCACATAGACGCTGGTCGCAACTGTGGATAGCGACATCCCCAGCCCGAACGCAGCACTCACCGCAAGAATCGTCCCAAAGCTCGTAACAAAGGGGACGACGGCAACCGAAGATCCCGTAATGAGAAGTCCTGCAATGATCTGGTACCGCTTGTCGGCACGATCCGCGATCCTGCCAAAGAACGGTTTTGTTGCGGCAATGATCAGTACCTGGATGGCAAAGATGATCCCGATCTGCCAGGCTTCGTAATGGAGCAGGACCAGGTACACCGGCAGGAACGTCTCGAACGCCCCGAAGGCAAAGTAGGTTGCCATGTCGGCGAGAGCCGTTGCCCGCAGGCGGCGGCTGGCGATGAAGGTAACAAGGCTCTCCTTAAAGACAGAAAACCCGGGAGCCATCATCGACCCGGGCGTCTCGTCGCGGTACCTGAGGATCAGGTACAGGACAGGGACCGCCGCAAGGGCCGCAACAACGTACACCATCCGGTACGGGAAGAGGCATGGCATGAACATGAACACCGAGATGATGATGCCGCCTGCGAGCGGGGCAAGGGTCCGTCCTACGAGGGTTGCCGAAGAGTAACTGCCCAGCATCTCACCCTTTGTTGCCGGGAATCGTTCGGCGATGATGGCAGAGACGACCGGCCCGAGGATGGCAGTTGCCGCGCCGTGGAAGAACCTGATGGGGATGAGGGCGAGTGGATCGGTAACGATGAGATAGCAGAGCGGTGCAGTCAAAAAGACGATACCGGCAAGGATCAGCAAACGCCGTCTCCCGAAGCGATCCGAGATCACGCCCACGGGAAACGAGAAGAGGATACCGGCGAGCGGGGAGACTGCCGCGATGAGGCCCAGAAGCGAGTCCGTGGCGCCCAGTGCGTTGGCATAGAGGGGGAGAACGGGATTTTTGGCAAGGGTGGTGGAGAAGATCGCAAAGAACCCGATCAGGGCCAGATAATAGATCAGGGTACGATCATGTTTCGGTTGCACACCCGTCACCTTCCGGTCCATGGTCATGAACAGATACCATTTGCAAGGTCATGGGATATAAACGCGAAGATACCGGAGTTCCCGAATTCCCCCCATGACTATCGTCATGCAACAGCCTGCGTTTGGGATTTTGGGAAAATCAATCCCGAAAAATTCACAAAAACAAAAAAAAGAGATGAAGAGGGGATATCCCTACAACCGGCACAGGATCTCGAGTGACTCGGTGCCGGCCTTGACCGCCTGCATCAGGGTGAGGACATGGTTCGGGTCCCTCTCGTTGTGGATCCGTTCGCAGAGCGCATGGACGGTCATTGCAACCTCATCCGCCAGCATCCCACCCTCATCGTCATCCTCGCAGCTGCAGGAATCTTCGTCATGAGCCCCGCCGCAGCCACAACCTGCGCCGTGTTCGTGGGCATGATTGTGATGTCCGCCACTCTCAGGTGCAGCCGGAGTTTTTGCAGTCTCGCTCTCCGCGCAGACCACGCAGAGCGTCTTTCCCTTCACCTCGAAGAGCGGGCACCCGCAGGTCTTGCAGCTCTTCTCTAACATCTTTCCTCCCTTTAAGAGGTATTCTGCCATAATCTCGTCTTCTTTTCTGGATGCCATCATGTCACCGTCTGATCGATATTTAACCTATATATGCCGGTCCCGCATATTAACTACAGGTACACAAACAGGTAAAACCATGCCAACCCCCGAAAAGACGATGGAAAACTGTATCCTGATGTTGCAGCACATCCAGGAAGACAGTTCAATACCCCGCAATATCCGGCGCGTTGCCGATGAGACCCGATCGCTGCTCCTGAATAATTCGAAAGCCATGGGGCTGCGCGCAGCAGAAGCGATCTCAAAGGTCGATGAGATCTCCAATGATCCCAATATGCCCATCCACGCACGGACCCGGATCTGGGAACTCGTCTCACAACTCGAGACCATCCCGCTGGACTGATCCCGTTCGCGCACTCTTTTTTTCCCTGTTAAGATTGTTTCAAGAGTCCGATACTTCCGTGTCTGCCATCACCGGAGCGAGGCGGTAGTCAGTCGTATTCCCGGCTACGGGAGGGTTATTTTCGGGCTGCGTTCTCCTCGCTCTGCAGCGCAGGACAGAAGTTGCAGATCGAGTAAAACACCTCTTTCTCCTTGTCCCGGATCAGGCAGTAATACTCGGCGCCCCCCTGCTCCACTTTGAATCCCCCGGGAAAAGGCATACCCACCGGGTGGCCCGGCTCTTCGAGAACGAACATGGTGAACGCGGCGATCAGGTAGTAGAAGAGACGGTTCTTCGGGTTCCTGAAGTACGGGTTGCGCTCACCGGTATCGTCCCACAGGAGCGTTCCTTTGGGGATCATGGCGCAGAACGCGTCGAACCGTTCCCGTCCGGGAACTGGGTTGGTGAGCCGGTCGAACGCCCTGCTGTGCTGCATCACAAGCAGCCGGTGGTGCTTCCCGAAGAGCTGTTCGCGGAAATGGGGGGCTACCGCTTCCCGGTACGGCGAGGGGAGTTGTTCGATCTCGGCATTCAGCCTCCCGCCGATGATCTGGAGGTCGAAGAGGGAATAGGCCTGGATCTCACGTGCAAGGATCGTGCCCAGTTCGCCCTTTGTCCGGGCGGCCTGCATCCGCAGCGCTATCCGGCCGATCTCCGGATCGGTATCTCTGCCATCAGCGCATTCTTCCATAGCGGTCCTTTCGGTCATCACGATAACCGGATGTACTGGTAATACAGATCTCGGCCCGGGTACCAGAAATAGGTGCGGGATGCAGCGTTCCGGCAGGTGTATTTTCCTGCCGTGCCCAAGGGAGATACCGGGAACCTGAATAACGTTAATAACCGGACAAACCGCATATGATCCTGATTCATGGACCTCATCTCCATCGTGCTGATTGTTGCCGGGCTCTGTCTCTTCGAGACGATCACGAGCATCGACAATGCGATCATCAACGCCGAAGTGCTCTCGACCATGAGCGAGCGGGCCAAGCGGTGGTTTCTCTTCTGGGGTCTCATCTTTGCTGTCTTTGCGGTCCGGGGGCTCCTCCCGTGGCTGATCGTCTGGCTCTCCGCCCCGTCGCTCGGGCCGGCCGGCTCCTTCATGGCAACGCTCTCGAGCGACCCGGTGGTGATCGCGGCGATCGAGCAGTCGGCACCCATGCTCCTGATGGGCGGGGGCACCTTCCTCCTCTTCCTCTTCTTCCACTGGCTGTTCCTGGAGGACAAGAACTTCGGCCTCCGGGGCGAGCGGTTCTTTGCAGCAAAAGGCGTCTGGTTCTTTGCCGTGGTCTCGCTCATCCTTGCCACCCTCGTCTGGTTTGCCCTCAGTTACAACACGATGGTGGCCTTCGGGGCGGTTGTCGGATCAACCGCCTTCTTCATCGTCCACGGCTTCCGGCAGAACGCCGAACTGGCTGAGCAGCAGATGAAGAGCGGGGAGATGTCCGATCTCTCCAAGATCTTCTACCTTGAAGTGATCGATGCCACGTTCTCTATTGACGGCGTTGTAGGAGCCTTCGCGTTCACGATGGCCGTGCCCCTGATCCTGATCGGGAACGGCATTGGGGCATTCATTGTCCGGGAACTGACCATCCGGAACGTCAAGAACATCAAGAAGTACCTCTACCTCAAGAACGGGGCCATGTACTCCATCCTCTGCCTCGGCATCATCATGATCCTCGACGGGTTCGGCGTCCACATACCCTTCTGGATCTCGCCGGTCATCACCTTCGCCGTCGTGGGATACTTCTTTGCAATGTCCGTCAGGGCTATCCCAAAACCCGCCTGAGCCGGATCCTATGGGGGGGCCCGTATACCCCAACGCCATTCCGGGAGTGCATGGCGCCAGCTCTGAATTGGACCGGAGGAAACCAAGGTTTCTTCAGTGAGGCAATCTTGGGGAAAACCACCCGGGACGTGAGAAAAAAGAAAATCAGGCCGGGAGCATTCCCTCGGTCACGGTCGGGATGGAGGAGGGGCGCTGGTAGATCAGCACGTTCTGCTCTTTCCCGGTGAGGCTCAGCTGGCTTCCGTCCACGTTATAGGCCATGGTATCTGCCAGCAGGGAGAGGTACTGGGATTCCTGCACGGAGGTGGTCGGGCAGTTCATCTTCGTTGAGGAGAGGGGACCGATGGTGATGCCCTGTCCTTTGGGGGTGGTTGCACCGGTCAGGACAAAGGGGCCGTTATAGTTGTTGCATCCCCCGTTACCGGATACCGTTCCATCGCTGCCGAGATACAGGGTGATCGCGGTGGTCGGGTGCGTGATCGCGGTCCCGTCCTGAATGGCCATTGTGATCAGCTGCCAGCTCCCGGCAAGGTTTGCGGGCAGAGTTGGTGCCATTGCGGTCGTAGCGACGACGGGCACCGGGGTTGCCGGGGTTGTTACAGAGGGTGAAGCAGGATTCGGGCTGGTACAGCCGGCACAGATGACCGCAAGGATCACAAGTGCCATAATTCCTATAAAAACAGGTTTCATATCCGGAAATATGGGGTTTTTGTATTAAAATCCTTCATTTTATTCCAGCGTTACCTGCCCCCGTATGCCCTAACATGATCCCACGCCCGCTGGTACTTCGACGGATCTTCTCCAGTCTCATGGTAGATATCCGGGTCGTTCCGGTTGAACCGGATCCGGTCCTTGCCGACCGGGCAGACTTTGATGCAGATCCCGCAGGGTGAGATGTACCGGCTGCTCAGGTCTTCAGACTGGTCGGCACAGGCTCTTTTGTTTGTGAGACCGGCAGGATACCGCTCCCCGTCAAGAGCGCTCACCGGGCAGGCATCCACGCAGCGCATGCAGCGGGTGCAGAGATCGCCCTCCATCACCGGGTCCGGGGCAATTTCGGCTGCGGTAAAGATCGCGGCAAACCTGACCCGCGGGCCAAACTCCGTCGTGAGGATCGTGTTGTTGATCCCGAACGTGCCGAGGCCGGCAAGGAAGGCAGCGTGCCGGTGCGAGAAGAAGGCAACCGGCCGCTCTTTCAGGACGCCGATAGACCCGTACCCGTCCCGGGGCACCCAGACCGAGGGGTGACCCTCCCCGGTGAGTCGGGTTGCAATCCGGTACCCGTGCTGGTCCAGCAGGGTGTTGACCGTCTTGTAGAGTTCGTGATACCAGATGGAAGGGGCAGTCTCGATGATCGGCAGGGTGACGGGAAGGCCGATCACGATCACCGTGTTGGCCTCTGGCCAGATGGCACGGGGCCGGAACGCCTCCGGGACCCACGGATCGAACCGGGGCTCGTCCCACCGGTCCACGGGGGCAAAGCCCACGAGGGGAATATCCAGTTCCGCGCATTGCCGGCGGATCTCCTCTTTGAGTGCTGCACTCACCTGTTCACGCCCCCATGACGGTGCAGACGATCGTCCGCGTGCGCCCGGCATTCACGTCCAGTTCCAGCAGCACGATCTGCTGCCAGGTCCCAAGGTGCAGCTCACCCGATGCCACCGGCACTGTCAGGTCGGGGCCGACGAGTGCGGCCTTGACATGCGAGCGCCCGTTCCCGTCACCCCACTTCGAGTTATGGGCATACGGGATATCATCGGGGGCAAGAACAGAGAGCGCACGCTGCAGGTCGGCAAGCACGCCCTTCTCGTATTCGATGATGGTCAGTGCTGCGGTCGAATGCTGGACGAAGAGATGGATCAACCCATCCTCCACCCCGCTCTCCGTCACCACATCTCTGACATGGTCGGTCAGGTTGATGATCTCGCCTTCGCAGGCAGTGGTCACCCGCAGATCTTTCCGGTACATACAATCCCTGTTCTGAAGATCGGGGGCTGGAGAGATAAAAGGTACGGAAGAGCGAAAACAAGCTGACGGATACAAAAATCCACGAGAAAAAAGTGGTGAAAAGAATTATTCTTCGGGTGTCTCTGCGGTTTCAGATTCAGGACCGTTTGCCATCTCCGCGGGGAGGATGGCGATACCGACGATCTTGTCCTTCTCGTCAAGCCGCATCACCCTGACACCTTTCGTGCCCCGGCCGATGATCCGGAACTCGCTGACCGGGGTCCGGATAACAACGCCTTCAGCGGTCATGGCAATGATCTCGTCCGTATCGGAGACTGCCCGCGACTCGATGACAACGGCATCGCGTTCGAGCAGCATGTTCCGGACACCCATCGTGCCCCGGCCATGGCCGCGGAACTCATCGAACTCGCTCCGCTTGCCAAACCCGACATCCGAGATCGTGAGGAGGTGGTCCTTGGCAAGGAGCGTGACGGCTACGATCGTGTCTTCGCCTTTCAGTTTCATGCCCCTGACACCCTGTGCATTGCGGCCTACCGTCCTGACCGTATCCTCATGGAACCGGAGGCTCTGGCCGAACCGGGTGGTCAGGACCAGCTCGTTGTTGCCGTTCGTCAGGATCACGTCAACGAGCTGGTCATTCGCCTTGAGCTTGATCGCATTGGTCCCGGTAGAGCGGGGGTTGTTGAACTCATCGAGGCGGATCTTGATTGCCTGGCCTTTCTTTGTGGCAAAGAGGAGGAACTGGTCTTCCCGGAACTCCCTGATCGGGAGTACGGTGGTCACAATCTCTTCTTTCAGGTTGAGGAGGTTGACGATCGGTTTACCCTTCGCTATCCGTGAACTCTCGGGGATCTGGTAGACTTTCAGCCAGTAGATCCGGCCGAGGTTGGTGAAGCAGAGGAGATAGTCTTTCATGCTGGCGATGAAGACCGAGTCTACGATATCCTCTTCTTTGGTGGTCATGCCGGTGATACCGTGGCCGCCGCGCCGCTGCTTGCGGTAGGTGTCGATGTCCATGCGCTTGATGTAATTCGCGGAGGTGATGGAGACCAGTACCGTCTTGTCCTCAATGAGATCCTCGGTGGAGAGTTCGCTCGTGTCGAGGGCAATCTGGGTCCGGCGCTTGTCGCCGAACTTTGCTGCGATCTCGTTGGTCTCGTTCCGGATAACGTCCTTGATGTTTGCCTCGCTTGAGAGGATCGTCTCGAGACGGACGATCTCGGCCTGGAGACTGTTCTTCTCGTCCGTGATCTTCTGCTGTTCGAGCGCTGCGAGACGGCGCAGCTGCATCTGGAGGATCGCATTGGCCTGCGGTTCGTCAAGGCCGAATCCTGCGATCAGGGCATTCCGGGCGGTATCGACGGTGTCGGATGCTCGGATGGCCTTGATGATCGCGTCGATCTGCGAGAGGGCGATGAGCAGACCGTTCAATATGTGGACCTTCTCCTGGGCCTTCTTAAGGTCGAACTCGGACCTGCGCCGGATCACCTCGATCCGGTGCTGGACGAAGTGGCCGAGGAGGGCGTGGAGGTTGAGGACCTTAGGCTGGCCATCGACAATGGCAAGGTTCGAGGTCCAGAAACTGGACTCGAGCGCCGTGTTCTTGTACAGGTTGTTGAGGATGACCGGCGACATTGTCCCCTTGCGGAGCTCAAAGACGACACGTATGCCCTCCTTGTCGGACTCATCGCGGATATCGGAGATGCCGTCGATCTTCTTGTCTTTCACCATCTCGGCGATGGTCGTGATCCACTGCGCCTTGTTCACCTGGTACGGGAGTTCGGAGACGATGATCCGGTCGCCCCGGTTTCCGCCCTCCGACTCCTCGATCTCCGCGACACCGCGGACGATAACACGACCCTGGCCGGTCATGTAGATGTTCTTGACGCCCTCGACACCCATCAGGATGCCGCCGGTCGGGAAGTCCGGGCCGGGCATGATCCGGAGAAGGTCTTCGACCGGGATCTCCGGGTTGTCGAGGTACGCCGAGACCGCCGTGCAGACCTCTTTTAAGTTGTGCGGCGGCATCTTGGTCGCCATACCGACCGCGATACCGTCCGTGCCGTTGACGAGCAGGTTCGGGATCTTCGCCGGGAGCACGGTGGGCTCCTGCAGCGATTCATCGTAGTTCGGCTGGAACTTCACGGTATCCTTGTCAAGGTCTTCGAGGAGCGCTTCCGCGTACGGGAAGAGCCTGACTTCGGTGTACCTGCTTGCTGCTGCAGAATCGCCGTCAATGGACCCGAAGTTACCCTGCCCCTGCACCAGCATGTGGCGGTAGCTGAAGGGCTGGGCCATCTTGACGATCGTATCGTAGATGGAGGAGTCGCCGTGCGGGTGGTACTTACCCATCACGTCACCGACCACCCTCGCGCTCTTTCTCGTGGGCTTGTCGCTCGTGTTGCCCATGTCCCACATGCCGTAGAGCGAGCGGCGGTGGACCGGCTTGAGGCCGTCCCTCACATCGGGGATGGCCCGGCTGATGATGACCGACATCGCGTAGTTGATGAACGAAACTTTCATCTCCTGCTCGATGCTGACCGGCTCGGTGCGGTGGGTCTCGGGCTCGATTGCCGGTTCTTCTTTTTTAGATGTCAAGGTTGGTCACCTCCTTTGCATGGCGCATGATGAAATTCTTCCGGATCTCCACGTCTTTTCCCATCAGGGTCTTGAAGATCTCGTTGGCTTCGTAGGCATCCTCGATATTTACCTGCCGGAAGATGCGGTGGGCAGGGTCCATGGTCGTGTCCCAGAGCTGCTGGGCGTTCATCTCACCAAGACCCTTGTACCGCTGGACAGAGACGCCCTTGTCCCCCATGGCAGCGGATACTCTCTGCATCTCCTCCTCCTTGTACACGTAATGCTCCTCCTTTCCTTTCGAGATACGGAAGAGAGGCGGCTGGGCGATGTACACGTACCCCAGATCGATGAGTTTGGGCATGTAGCGGTAGAAGAATGTTAAAAGGAGCGTCCGGATATGAGCCCCGTCCACATCGGCATCGGTCATGATCACGATGTGGTGGTAGCGTGCCCGTTCGGCATCAAACTTCTCGCCGACACCGGTCCCGATGGCGGTGAGGAGCGTCTGGATCTCGGCGTTCTTTAAGATCTGGTGCTCGCCGGCCTTCTCCACGTTGAGGATCTTGCCCCTTAAGGGAAGGATAGCCTGGAACTTCCGGTCACGGCCCCCCTTGGCCGAGCCACCTGCCGAATCCCCTTCCACGATATAGATCTCGGACTTGGCCGGGTCCCGCTCGGAACAGTCCGCGAGTTTCCCCGGAAGACCGGAACTCTCGAGCGTGCTCTTGCGCCGGGCAAGGTCACGGGCGTTCCGGGCAGCCTCGCGGGCCTTTGCCGCGGAGAGGGCTTTTTCGATGATGGTCTTGAGCACGTTCGGGTTCTCGTCGAAATATTCGCTCAGCGCTGCATACACGAGCGAGTCGACAATACCCTTGACGCTGCTGTTGCCAAGACGCATCTTGGTCTGTCCCTCGAACTGGGGGTTTGCCATCTTGACGGAGACGACCGAGGTGAGACCTTCGCGAACGTCCTCCCCGCGGAGCACGATCGTGGAGTTCTCCTTGATGAGGCCGTTCCGCTTTGCCACGGTATTGATGGTCCGGGTGATCGCACTCCGGAATCCTTCGAGATGCGTCCCGCCCTCGCGGGTATTGACCGAGTTGACGTAACTGTAGATCTTCTCGTCATACGCGGTGGTATACTGCATCGCGACCTCGAGTTCGAGTTTGTTCTCAGGATCCTTTTTGGTGATATCGATCGGTATCGGGTGAAGGCATTCGGCACCTTCATTCAGGTATTTCACGAACTCGACAAGTCCCCCGGCATAGCAGTAGGAAGCCGTGTCGCCGGTCCGTTCATCAGTGATGATGATCGCAAGGCCCGCGTTCAGGAACGCGAGTTCCCGCATGCGGTGGGCGAGGACATCGTAGTCGAAGGTGGTGGTCTCGAAGATGGTGGCGTCCGGGACGAAGTGGATCCGGGTACCGCTCATCTTCTTGCCGAACTGTGCAAGGAAGATCCGCCGGTTCTCCTCTTCGCTCGCCGCGGGATCGATGACCGGTGTGGCAGAGAGATCCATCTGGCCGGAGGCGGAGGTGTGGACAGGGACCTCGGTCGGCGTGAACTGGGCAGGTACACCGTACCACTGCTGGTACCGTGCGATCAGCTCTGCAAGTGACTCCTCCCGTGTCGAGAGTGACGAGGTCATCTTGCCCTGACTGAACCGCATCTCATAGATATTGCCGTCACGGTACACGTGGGCGGAGAGCCAGTTGGAGAGGGCGTTGACCACCGAGACACCGACACCGTGGAGACCTCCTGAAACCTGGTAGGACTCCTTGTCGAACTTCCCACCGGCATGCAGGACGGTAAGGACCACTTCAAGGGCGCTCTTGCCGGTCTTCTCCATCCGGTCCACCGGGATACCCCGGCCGTTATCCTCGACCATGAGGGAGCCGTCACGGTTGATGACGATATTGATGCGACTGCAGTACCCTGCAAGTGCTTCATCAATGGAATTGTCTACCACCTCGTAGACGAGATGGTGCAGGCCGCGGGTGTCGGTACTGCCAATGTACATCGCCGGTCGTTCGCGGACCGGAGTGAGCCCTTCGAGTACAGTGATGTGAGATGCATCGTATGAGTCAGTCACTCAGGAACCTCCGTTAAAAATGAATAAAAATATGAGAGAAATTTCACAGCTAATATGGGGGGCCTGACCATATAATGGTAGTGCTCTTTTCAGGCGTAAAATTTACTTTTTTTTCGTTCAGGATGAACAACCTTTTCAAATGATTGCCAAAAAAATATATTTTAAAAATTTTCAACCCGGTCCATGGTGTTCCCGCAATTGATCCGGACGGGTTCTTATCAGGGGTTACTTGCATTCATTGACGATGAGGAGGTCATCCCAAAAATTCCGGGATAAAAAAAAGAAAAAATTTACTGCCGGGTTTTAAGCGCGTTCGTGATCAGATCAGATGCACCCGCAGGGAGGTTCAATCCCGAAAGAATACCCGGGAGTACGCTCATCATAGTCTGCTTTCCTTCAGGTGTACCCATAAAATCCTTCAGCATCTGGATGCCATCCGGCGATGCAAGGAATTGTTTTACCGCGTCCTGTCCTTCGGGTGTCTGAAGAAAACCTGCAACAGCCCCGCCCATTCCACCAAGAGATCCAAAATTCATGTACGTGTCACTTCGGTTTGATCGTTGCCTGACCATATATGCAGCCGCGCCCTAAAAAACGGGTGCATGGATCGATCATGCCAGGAGTTCAGGAATCATGCGGCAGGATACCCACAAGCGTCCGGATTATCCGCTGGGTTGTCTCTGGTGTACCCGTGGTGTTTACTTCGTACACGGTTGTCCGGTTCAACAACTCTGAGAGGAACTGTTCACGGATCTTGGTCTTGTAGGCATTGTTCACCAGAAGGTGCGGGTTGAAGTACTGCTGGTGCAGGAAGAGGGCCTGTGCCTCATCCGTACTCAGTCTCTTTGAGACGACAGGATCGGTGGGATCCCGTTTGAGCACGATGAGGGTCTTCAGGGTTGTCAGGGGAATCAGCCTTCCCTTTCCGATGATCCACCGGAGATCGGCAACCGCCCGGCCATCCCGGTCATATTCCCGATCCTGCATCAGCCCGCCGAACTCTTTCCAGATCTGTTCGAGATCCTGCCGGATATAGAAGTTCTTCTCAGAACCATACGCGAGAATTTCCGGGCCGAAGACCCGGGCAAAGAACCAGTCATCGGAGACGATCCGGGTATGGGGCTCCATGAGCAGGCCATAGGTCTGGGTCGTCTTCCCGGCTCCTGAAGTCCCGATCAGGCAGAGGCCGTGCCCGTCAATATCCACGCAGGCCCCGTGCATCGAGAAGATCCCATGTTCATCTTCAAGGATATCGCCGGTCAGACTGAGGGCGAGCGATTTTATCCAGCCGTAATACGCGATGTTCACAAGGAATGCCGTCCGGGACCGGGGATCGTACAGCACGGTGTCGGCCGGGTATCCTGCGTCCCTGAACACGTACATCCTCCCGTGAGACCGGATGTTCTGGGACATCGAGTAAAAATTGTCCTGCCAGGTATCCCGGAGTTTCGGATCATCGGCAAGGAGTTTGATACAACAGCCGTAGATCTCGGATTTGATCTCGTACCTGACCCGCGGAAGGAAGAGCCCGGTCAGGCGATCTTTCTCTTCCGAAGTGATGATGGTGATATGGTATGCCATGGTTGAACCTCCAGGATAAATTCGGTGTTCAACTATTCTGGCGGGGCGAATTAATAACCTCGTGGTCTGCGACTTCGATTCCGATCGGTTCAGAATCGGCTCTGCCATCTGCCTGCCAGTCACCGTTTTTTATGGTATGAAGACGACGGATTAATCAGATACCCATTATGGATGACCAGAGCAAAAACTGGGATCATACGGCACAATTCTCCGCAGCATTTCTGGAGGCACGCTATCCGGAACCGGAGAGCCTTCCGAGATCTTCCCTCCGGGTGTTTGTGCAGGACAATGGCGTATACGTCCAGTCCGACCCGGTCCCCTCGCTGTTCTTCCCGGACGATTTCGATATACCGGGGCCGGCCCTGCGCGAGCAGTACCTGGGGCACCTCGATTCCCGGGCGTGTTATGCAGTTGAGGTTTCACCATGTTCTGCACTGCCCGGGTCTCACTACTATCCGAATATCCGGGACCTGTACGGGATCCTTCCTGACCGCGAGCTGGCCCTTGCAGCGCTGGCGGTCCGGATCATCGATTTCGACCGGACCACCACCTTCTGCGGGCAATGCGGCGCAGAGACCCGGATGTCCCGCATCGAACGCGCAAAGATCTGTGACCGGTGCGGCCTCATCACCTACCCGCGAACCTCGCCGGCGATCATCGTCCTTGTCATGCACGAAGACAAGATCCTTCTCGCCCGTTCACCCCGCTTCCCCCCGGATCTTTTCAGTATCCTTGCCGGTTTTGTGGAGCCCGGGGAGATTCTCGAAGAAGCGGTTCATCGCGAAGTGAAGGAAGAGGTGGGCATCAGGGTTGCCAACATCCGGTACATGGGCAGCGAACCGTGGCCGTTTCCCCACTCGCTCATGCTCGGTTTTATCGCCGATTATGCCGGGGGTGCAATCGCCATCGACAACCATGAGATTGTTGCAGCCGGCTGGTTTGATCGCGAACACCTGCCAACCCTTCCCTCTCCCATGAGCATCTCACGCGCCCTGATTGAGTACTGGATCAGCGGCAGGGATCACCACGAGCGCCTCCGCCATTAATGGGGCCGACGTTGCATCTCCGTGTCACCGGTACGTGCACAGGGGGAAGACTTTGCCCGATTCATGGTAAGAATGCCTTTTTCCCTGTTTGGGGCACTGAAAAGGTATCAGAATCAAGAATCCGACCAGAAATGCTATAATCATGTATATAAAATTATATGTATAGCCATCCGGGCGGATGATAGATCATCACATGTGAGAGATTATAATGAACAACCCCCTGTCGGACGGGAACGAGAATGACATTGATATTTTCGTTTTGAGTACATGTACATCAGAATCTCCAGTGCAGGTGGCCCCGTTAGAGGGTCTGGGATACCGGATCACCTGTTTTTCCGACAGTAATCAGCTGCTTGAATCCCTCCGGGATGGCAAGCCCAATCTTCTGATCTGCGATTCCGTCACGCTCGGGGATATTGCCTACGACCTCTGTCGTAACCTGAAAGAGGATCCTGATCTCTGGGTTGTTCCCGTACTGATTGTGGCAGGTGCATCGAATCTCTCGGATCTCCTCCATGTCCTTGACTGCAATGCAGACAACTTCATCTCCTCACCCTATGACCCGGCATACCTCGCAGCCATGATCGAAGGGCTGCTCTCAACGCCCGTGGAACGGCAGACGCCGGACCAGATCAAGACTCAGTTCAAGATCCAGCACGATGACCAGCTCTTTGTTGTCACGGCCGACCGTCGCAAAATGCTGGAATTTCTCCTCTCTTCCTTTGAGATCGCGGTCAGCAGATCCGAAGAGATCATCAGGCTCTCCGACAAGAACGGTGCACTCACCCGTTCTCTTGCGGCAACCGATGCCCGGGTGCAGGATCAGGATCACGCCCTTGAAGATACAGCCCGGACGCTTGAGCAGAGAGAGCAGTCGATCAGGACGCTGAGCGCGGATCTTGTTGATCGGGATCACCGTATCCAGGAAAATACGGATGAGATGCACCGGCTTGAAACGGAGCTGGCAGCACGGGATACCCGGCTCGCTTCCCTTGCAGAACAGGTCCGTACCCTTTCCGGTGAACTGAGCGATCTCACGGAACGCTCTGCCAATGAGACCGCGGATCTCAAGCAGCAGGTCAGCTCGCTGACCGGGTGCCTCACCTCAACGCACTCCGATCTGGATGGCGCACGGGAATCGCTTGCCAACGAGACGGCGCGCAGGGAGGAGACCGAAGCTCGTCTGTCAGAGTCAGAAACCCTGCGGGAAAAGACCGAACAATCCCTGCAGGATCTCACGCTTGAACGCGAACAGCTGCGCAGTGCACTATCTGCTGAAACGATCCGGGCAGAATCCGCTGAACATGAAGCCAAAACACTGGTGCAGGCAAAGAATGAATCCGAGCAGGATCTCATCCGCATCATCGGGGAGTTCAAAGATACCGTGAAAAAGCAGGATGAGGAGATTCTGCATCTCAGAGCGGATCTCACGGCACGGGATACCCGGATTGCTGAACTGGAGACCCGTGCAGCGGATCTTGAACGAGAGAAGACCCGTGCTGATGAGGAGAAGCGGGCAGATGCAGAATCCTCTGCCAGAGCGATCAGCAGTCTCCGCACACAAATTGATGAGATGAGCGCAACGCTTGCCGCAAAAGAGCAGGAGATCAAATCACGCGATACAATGCTCCGCCAGATGGAGGAGGCGCAGGACAAGGCTGCACGTGACCTGCTTGCACGTACTGAAGATCTCACTGCAGCAGGAAGACGTTTCACGGATGCAGAAGACCAGCATCAGGTTGCCATTGCACAATTGAACAGGGATCTCGAATCCCGTGAAACCAGTCTCAATGAACTGCGCACCGAACTCCACTCTGTGCAGGATGAATGCGAATCGTATCGCACCTCCCTTGCCCGGATCCGCACTGACCTTGAAACCGCAAGTTCTGCCCGTACCGATCTGGAGTCCAGTCTCGACAATGCAAACGTCATGATCCGGAAACTGGATGCGGATCTTCAGGGAGCATCTGCGGCAAAGGCTGTGGCAGATCAGGAAATAAACCGGCTGACTTTGGAACTGACCGGGGTCGTGGGCGAACTGGACCATGCCCGCCAGCAACACACCGAGACGGCAGAATCCCTTCGTGCGGAACAGAACAACAAAGAGCAGGTGTCCCGCGAAGTGCAGGAGATCGTACGGCAACGCGACAAAATCGAGCAGGAACTTGCAGAAGAAAGACGGATTCGCGCTGAACTTGCCTCAGAGAATGAACGGCTGAGCCAGCAGGTTGCTGCATCGGAGCAGGATGTAACTGCAACGAAGACTTCATTTTCTGATAAGATTGCGGCACTCACCGCAGAAATGCAGGGGATCTCCCGGCAACGCGACACCATTGAGCAGGAACTTGCAGAAGAAAGACGGATTCGCGCTGAACTTGCCTCAGAAAAAGAACACCTGAGCCGGCAGGTTGCTGCATCCGAACGTGAGGATGAGGCCCAAAAAACCGCATTGCATGAGAAGATTGCAGCTCTTGCGGCAGAACTTGAAGCCTCGCAATCAACCTGCCGGAATCTGGAGTCAGAGATCTCCACCATGACCCATGAAAAAGAGCAGGCCGAGAAGCAGATCACAAATCTTTCCCGGGAGATCGATCAGGCACGAACTGCCCTTGCCGATGAATGGGAAGATCATATGAATGCAAAGGAGCAGCTTGCATCTGCCACACGGGAACAACAGCAGGTGCCCCCCTCCGTTCAGCGGCCGGGAGAACTCGAATCTGAACGGGCAAAAAAGCGAGCATTAATTGTAAAAGGGCCGGATCTTCCCATGACCGCGGGGAAACAGATGCACTCCCTGAGTGTGTTCTCCAATGCTCCGCAACCGGAATCACCGGTTCCCCGGATCACCAATGTTGAAGACCTGTTTGAGGATGATGAACCCGAGGGCATTGACGAGGAAGATGCCCCCAGTGTCTCGATCATTCACGAACCTGCGGAACCCGGGATGGAGATAGAGTTGGGAGAGCCACTAGCAGACCCCGGTATCAGCTGCTATGATTCCCTGGATGAACCCACGGAATCCATAGATGATTCTGGTGACGAGGAAGATCCTGATGAGGAACCAGCCTCCGCCACGGAACCGCAGAAGGCTGAGAGCATCCCCACACGGTTCTCATTTAACCGGGCGCAATGGTTCGATCTTTTAAGATGGTCGCATCATGCGGGGACATTATCCTCGGAGCAGAGAATGCAGATCGTCAGGATGGGACGATTGATTCAACAAGGAAGGAAACTCACGCATAAACAGGAAGAACAGGTGATGGAGATGATCCTTCTTGCACAGTCACAGGGATTCCGGTTTGGATGAGGAAAACGGCATATGAATTCAAGTAAAAAACAGAAAAAAACCCCTAAAAAAACCGGTGACCAGAAGGGTGACGGATCGGACCTCGCCCTGTTGCTGGTGGTTGGCGGGGCGGTCATCCTCTCCGTGATCTTTATTGCGATTCTGGTTATTACCTCTCCTTCGTAATGCACGGTATCCGGGAAGAGTTCCGGTACTCCTTCAACGCCGGGGATCATAGGAGCAGCCCGAGATTCCCCTGCGGCGCGATTCACCATGCAGAAGAAGGGTAGTGGACGGATAAAACCCAGCCTTTAAAAAAACCCAGTCACACCTTGTTACGATTGTGTGCGTGAAGGCTCACGTGCAGACGGTACAGTAAGAGTAACAGGATGGTCGGGGGTGATCCGCCAGGCATGTTCCGGCACGGAGATCTCGAAACGTACTCCTTTGCCCGGTCTCCCGGTCTCGGTTATCGTGATTCCGGTTCCGGAAAGGATCTCTTTACTGAGATAGAGCCCCATACCGGTATTCCTGCCAAATCCCTGCTCAAATATCCGCTCTTTACACTCCATGGAGATCCCCTCACCGTTATCTTCAAAGATGAGAGTCAACGATCCCGCTGATTTCTGACAGGAGACATGGATCTCTGTGGCATGGGTACCATGACGGGTTGTATTCTCAATCAGGTTGGAAAAGACCCGGTTGAGAAGGGGATCTGCAAGGATCTCAAGATCTGCAATATCCAAAGTCGATTTCAGGTTGGGAACTGCCGAGAGCTCCAGTTCTTTTGTGATGATCTCCGTTACGTTCTGCCATCCGAGTGAATTCAGTCCGATATTCTGGTAGATACGGGCAGTTTCCAGGTGGCGGTGAATGGCCCTTGTTGCTTCGTCAACCCCTGCAACCTGTTTTAGGAGCACCGGGTCATCATGCTGGTTCCGGATAACCTTCAGCCGTCCCCGGAGCACAGTGAGCCGGTTGGCAATGTCATGGCATGTCAGGTTGTTGAGAATGGAGAGGTTCCGGTTCGCCCGGAGAAGGTCACTATCCGTCGGAGCATGGCCGTTGACATCGACCAGTGTACCGACAATGATCGGCTGACCGTGAAAGAGTGCACGGGTTCCGGCCACTTCAACATCCATGCTCTGGCGATCCCTGCGTAACCCCCGGAAGGTGTAATGCAGGCTCTTCACTTTGTTGGAGAGTCGTACCTCGAGATTCTCCAGTACCAGGTTCCGGTCTTCCGGCAGAACCAGATCCACTACCTTGAGGTCACGGAGGATCTCTTCCTGGGAATATCCGAAGATCTCGGCAAAACGCGGATTCACATGGATGAACCGGTCATCCTGGATAATGTACACGCCAATAAGAGATTTTTCTACAAGAATCCGGAATTTTTCTTCGGACTCCCTGCGTTTGACCGACTGGAGGATCTTGTGGTGAAGTTCAGCGAACTGGGGCTTGGGGTTGCCCCCTTTCTGGACATAAAAGTCAGCCCCGTTGTTCAGGGCCTCGATAACGATCTCTTCTCTCCCTCTCCCGGTAAAAAGGATGAACGGGATCTCATTGGGTTGTGCCCGGATGTGCTTCAGGAACGAGATCCCATCCATCTCCGGCATCTGGAAATCAGAGATGATCGCATCGTAGGGTGCCGACTCCAGCATCGTGAGTGCCTGGTGTGCAGAGGGGGCCGTGTCCACCACAAGATCACCCGCTCTTTCCAGGAATCTCTTTCCCAGCTCCAGCAGGTCCGGCTCATCATCCACATACAGGACATGGATCATCGGATCGCCCCGGTTACAGCGATGAGTCGATGTCACTCAGCAGCTGTTTGATGTCGATCCAGATGATCAGCTCATTGATCTCCTTGTCCTTGACCTTGATCTTGCGCTTGATGATCCCGATGATCGACGTATCCTCCTTGCTGACGGATGCCGAGGTATAATCGACCTGGTTCTCCTCAAATGTCGACACGGAGGTTACATCGTCGACAAGAATACTGATCTTCGACTTGGCCATCTTTTCATCGAGGACAATGATCCGGGACGCCTCAAGAGACGTGCTGCTCTCCTCGGTAATGTTCAATCGGTGCTTGAGGTCGATGATCATGGTGATCTCGCCACGCAGGTCAATGATTCCCCTCACGTAGGAGGGAACCTTGGGGAGCTTGGTGATGGTCGTGTACTCGACAACCTCCTTGACATCGAAGAGATCGATGGCAAAGTGTTCGCTCCCCAGCACAAATTCAACGACCTGTATGGTGTCGGTCATCGTCTTGGCAGTAACGGGACTCTTTGCCGTTGCAACAGGTTCGCTTGCCTTTGCTGACATGGGCAGTCCTCCTGTATTAGTCCACCTTGAATCGTTTGTTGGCTTCCATCGCCTCGACAGCCACGTCATTGACGGTCTGGATCATCCTTGTTATCTCATCAATTGCTGCCGCAGACTCTTCACTTGCCGCAGCGGTGTCTCCGGACTCCTTTGCGGTATCTTCGATCAGCTTGGCAACTTCGTGCACGCTCGCGGTGATCTCTTCCGTTGTTGCCGCCTGCTCTTCCGTGGCAGCTGCGACTTCTGACGCACTGTTGGCAACCGCTTCAGCGGCTTTCTGGATCTGACGGAATGCCTCAACGGCCTGCTGGGACTCTTCCGAGCCTTTGCTGACCAGGGTCTTTGACAGTTCCATGGCATCGGTTGCTTTCTTGGTGGCAATGTTGAGCTGCGTGATCATCTCTTCGATCTTTTCCGCGCTTGCACGGGACTCCTGTGCCAGAGATTTGACCTCCGATGCAACAACCGCAAAGCCCCTGCCGTGCTCTCCTGCACGGGCAGCCTCGATCGCCGCATTCAGGGCCAGCAGGTTGGTCTGGCTGGCAAGGTCACGGATAAGCACGATGATCTTACCGATGTCGGTCATCTGTTTCTCGATATCCTTGACGATGATGTAGGTGTTTTCGGACGATTTGGAGATCTCCGTCATATCCTTGTTGACATTGTCTGCAAGGAGTGCCCCGCTCTTTGCCGAGTCTTTCGCCTTGTTTGCCTGGTTGGAGACACTCTCCATGCTGGAGGTGATCTCCTCCACTGCGGCACTCATGTCCTGCATGGCCTTGGACATCTGCTCGATGCCCTCAGAGGATTTCTGGGCATTTTCCGAGACAACTCCGGCATTCTTGGCAATCTGGTTGACGCTCTTGGAGGCGTCCTCAACACTCTTTGCCGCATTGTCGGTTGTAGCAGTCAGGTTGGACATCTGTTTGTTGACATCAGCAATGTTCTTCTCGAGGCTGGTGACAATGCCACGGACCGCGTCACGGAGCTTGATGATCTGTTCATTCACATCTTTGGTGTCTTCATCCGGTTTCAAAAGATCCACACGAACCGTGAGGTCACCTGCTGCCATCTTCGCATACGCCACGGACAGGATATCCACCTGGCTGGCTATGAACTCCTGTGACTTGACAATTTTGGTGATGTCATGGTACGTGATGTACACGTACACAACCTCCCCCTTTGCATCCAGGATGGGGATGTTTGCACGCTGGATGACATGAATGCCGGTTGGAGATTCTATCGTTGATTCTCCAAATGTTCGTTTCTTCTGAACGACCGCATCGCGGTAGGTCTTCCCGGAATCCTTGAGGTATTTCAGAAGGCCCTTCGATCGCAGGTCGGTGATCTTCATCCCCATAAGCCGGTCCTGAGAAATACCGAATAACTTGTCGAAGCTCGAATTGATCTTTACAAAGTTCAAATCCTTGTCTACAACAACCTGAGCTAACGGGTTGTACTCAAACATCATCTCGTATTCTTTCTGTTCAATCATGGAACTCACCCGAGTTTGACTATCTTCTCTTGATATACTTCATTCATCACTTCACCAAGGCCGGTATACATTGCCGAGAGCCCGCAGAGGATCCCCACAAATCCGGCGATGTGGATGATCGTCTCACTGCCAAGCGCATTGCCAATAACCAGCAGGATGAAGAGCAGTACAAGGAGGCCAAACACGACCTGGAGTGCCTTTGAGAGCCTGAAGGTGATGATGAGCATCACAACGGAGAACAAACCCCACAGTGCCAGGTACGAGACAAGCGATACCTTGTCGAGTGCACCGGTCCATCCGAGCGTTGGCATCAGTAACATGAAGACGAGCACGATCCAGAAGAATCCATAACAGATGAACGCCGTCATGCCGAACGTGTTACCCTTCTTCCACTCCATGATGCCGGCAATGACCTGTGCAATGCCCCCGAAGAATATTCCCATGGCAAAGACCACGGACCCCATGCCAAAGAATCCTGCATTGTGCAGGTTCAGTATGATCGTGGTCATACCAAAAGCCAGCAAACCCAGTGCCCCCGGGTTTGCTGTGGTGTCGGAAATTTTCATCGCGTTCTTGAATACTTCATCAACCGTTGTTGTCATCGCTCAATCACCACATTCCCCGAATTTCATTCACCTCATCCATGCCCGTTGAGCGCAGCCAGACATACAGAAGCTCCGCCCTGCCGATATCCGAAGATGAATTCCCGATCACCATCGGCACCTCGCGCCAGAATCCTGCGGGGCTTTGCATCTTCATGTCGTTTTCCATCATGTCCGCACCTTCATTCCCGTATTGCGGGAAATTCAAAGGATCGCAAGCCGAAATATTCATCCAGCTGTGTTGACAACTGGCACAAGATCTCAGTTTGTTCCTGGAATCCGCTCCGCATATCTTCTGCCAGGGAATATCCCCGTTCACTCATCACCTTAACCGAATCTGCTGTCATCCCCATCACCACCGGCCTGCATCCTCTTCCCATTTTGCAAGGCATTTTACTGCAACACACTCAATTTCTTCAAAATTGCTTATAAATAATAGTATATGCAAAGCAAATATGCGTGGCAAAATCGGTGGGTTTTTATTATGTGCCGCTGATTGTTCCATAAGGGAGTGAACGATGGAGGAGTACCAGGATGATATCATCAGAATCAGGGAATTGCTGACGGGTCATCCCGATGGCATGAGTATTACGGAAATTTCTGGGATCCTCGCCATCAACCGTAATACCGTCTCGAAATACCTGGATATCCTCCAGACACGGGGCGCTGTGGATGGCCGTAAGAGGGGGACCTCCAAGATTTATTACTCCTCTGAGCGACTGCCCGCCAGTTCCCTTAAAAAAACCTGTACACGCCCCTTCGCAGTCATCGACCAGAATGGAAAGATCGTGGAAGTAAACTCAGAGTTCAGCATTCTCGCCGCATCACGATCCGATCAACTGGTACATACCCCCGTTCATAACCTGCCCTTCCGGTTTCCTGAAGGAGGGTCGCTTGATACCATCTTACGAACGGTCCTGAAAGGATCCGAACAGCAGCTTCGGGTACAGATCCAGTCCGGGGCAAAAATGCAGTCAGCCACCCTGATACTGATCCCGGCAATCCTCGATAATGGAAAAACGGGGATCACGCTGATCGTTGATACAGGTGATTTTTTTCAGGCACCCTCCCAGAAGGGCGAGCATGCCGAGGATATGCTCGCGCTCCTTGATGACGGTGTTGAATATGTGATCCGGCGTACTCCTGAAGGCATCATCCGGTATGTCAACGAGCCCTATTGCCATGCAGCGGGAAAGAAGAAGGAGGAGTTGATCGGGCGGCCCTTCAAACCGCTGGTCTCTCCCGACGATGCTGAACGAATCCGGAACCATCTGGTAAGCCTGTCGGTAAAGTATCCCGTGGGGATCATTGAGTACAAGGTGGTCATGGCAACCGGTGAGCTGCGATACCAGCGGTGGCAGGATCGGGCCCTGTTCGATACAAAGGGTGAGCGGGTCGGGATCACCTCGTTTGGTATTGATGTTTCGGACCGGGTAGTCGCCCAGCAGAAGCTGAAGAAGACCC
>Ga0209098_1000302_pt1 | contig 55251 bp, 51 predicted proteins | sample AD_JPNHW1_MetaG_FD_184429 | JGI IMG/M metagenome (GOLD analysis project Ga0209098, IMG submission 184429) | Active sludge microbial communities of municipal wastewater-treating anaerobic digesters from Japan - AD_JPNHW1_MetaG (SPAdes) (version 2) | ecosystem: Engineered > Bioreactor > Anaerobic...
TGCTCGCACCACAACCCCCTCATCAAGCAGGTGTACGAGGAGTTCCTCGGCGAGCCCTGCGGCCACAAGTCGCACGAGCTCCTGCACACGCACTACGAGCCCAAGGAAGTCTACAACAAGTAGTCTTTCCGGCTGACGTGAAGCGCGCCCCCTCCGGCCTCGGCCGGAGGGGGCTTTTTCATGCGCAGTGGCCCTCGGGATGGCGATGCCGGCCCCGCGGGGGCCTGCGTACCCAGCCGGGTCTTCAGGTCCTCTCGGGCAGAGCCCGGGCCGCGGACTGGGCCGCTTGCGACGGCCCCGCCGGCCCAGCGAGCCTGCCCTGCGGCGCGGCTGCTGCGCCCGAGTCCTGCCCTGTCCTGAAGTAGCCGATCGCGGAGAAGAGCTGCATGGCCTGGCCGGAGAGCTCCTCGGACATCGAGGCCAGCTCCTCGGAGGCGCTTGCGTTCTGCTGCACGATGCCGTCGAGCTGGGTCATGGCAGCGCCGATCTGGTCCACGCCCTGGCTCTGCTCCGCGCTCGAGGCGCTGATCTCCTGGATGAGCGAGGCCGTGCGCTGGATGGCGGGCACGATGCTGGCGATGACCTTGCCGGCGCGTTCGGCCACCTGGATGCTCCCCTTCGAGAGCTCGGAGATCTCCTTGGCCGCGGTCTGCGAGCGCTCCGCCAGCTTCCGTACCTCGCTCGCGACGACGGCGAAGCCCTTGCCGGCCTCGCCGGCGCGGGCGGCCTCGATGGCGGCGTTGAGGGCGAGGAGGTTGGTCTGGCGCGCGATCTCCTCGATGATGCCGATCTTGCCCGCGATGGCCTTCATTGCAGCGACGGTTTCCGTCACCGACCTGCCTCCGTCTTCCGCCTCGGAGGAGGTCTTGCGCGCAATGGAATCGGTCTCGCGCGAGTTGTCCGCGTTCTGCCTGATGGTCGCGGCCATCTCCTCGACCGAGGAGCTGATCTCCTCGGCGGAGGCGGCCTGTTGCGAGGCGCCGGCCGAGAGTTGCTGCGCCGTGGACGAGATCTCGGTAGCGCCGGAGTTGACCTGGCTCGAGGTGGTCCTGATCGACGCGACTATCGATGCGAGGTTGGCGGCCATGTCCGAGATGCTCCGCGCGAGGTCGCCCGCCTCGTCCTTCCTCCGGATGTGCTTCGGATCGATGGTCGCGGCGAGGTTGCCCGAGGCTATCTCCCGCGTGAGCCCGATGGCCGCGGCGAGGGGCTTCGTTATACCGCGGGTGAGGACGATGGACAGGGCGACGACGATGGCCAGGGCCAGGGCCGATACCCCGATGAGGACCATGAAGGCGGCCTGGAAGTAGCTCTTCGAGCTCTCGCTGAGCCTGGCGGAGTTGGCAAGGACAAGTTCCTCGAGGGCGTTGATCCTGTCGCGCACGGCGCCATAAAGGGTCGCTGTCTTGCCGAGGGATAGCTCGAGGGCGGCCGCCCTGTCCTTGGGACTTGACGAGCGGGCCAGCCTGAACGCCTCGTTCGAGGATGCGGTCCAGTCCTTGAGGGCTGCAAGGTACTCGTCGAAGAGCTTCTTTTCCTCGGCGGTCTGCGCGAGAGTGGCATATTTCGCCATGCGATCCACGGACTGGCCGTAGTTCTCGTCATAGGCCTTGACGAGATCCGCCGCCCTGGGCGAAGCCGGATCGACGAGGAGCATGGTCCGTTCGGCTTCGAGGAGCTGGTAGAGGTCGCGGTCGGCCTGGTCGAGGCTGTCTATCGCGGGCAGCATCTTGGTGTAGATCCCGTCGAGGTTCTTCATGATGGCGGACATCGCGAGGCCGCTATAGGCCGCGAGGATGACGAGAAGCAGGACGACGGCCGCGAAACCGAGAGTCAGACGGTTGCCGATCTTCATCGCTTTTCCCCCTGAACATGCGCTATATCCAGCCTAGTGCATGTCGGCGGCCCTGGCACGTTTTCCGCACGCACTTTTTCCCGCCTGGTCTCCCGTCCCGGTCGTCGCGCCCTAGGCCTCCGAGAGGGGGATGGAGAGCTTCGCCTTTTTCCCGATGAGGCGCAGCATTGCCTCCTCACCGGGCGACACGAGGGAGATGACGAGGCCGTCCTGGCCAGCCCGCCCCGTCCTGCCTGCGCGATGCACGTAATCGAGGGGGGAGCGGGGGAGCTCGTAGTTGATCACGCAGGGGAGGCCCGTGATGTCGAGGCCCCGCGAGGCGAGGTCGCTCGCCACGAGGACCTTCGTCTTTCCTTCCCGGAAATCCGACAGGTTCCCTGCCCGGGCGGCCTGGGAAAGGTCGCCATGGAGGGCCGCCGCCGCTATGCCGTTGTTGTTGAGCTTGCGCGCCACGTTGTCCGCCCTCCTTGTCGAGGAGGCGAAGACGAGGACCCTGTCCCACTTCCCTTCCGCGATGAGGCTGCGGAGGAGGGGACCCTTGGCCTCGGGAGCCACCGACAGGGCTTTGTGGACAATGACTCCGCTTTCCGGCGGGCTCTCCCTGCCGAGACGCACCGGATCGTGCAGCACGGGCCCGAGCACCCGCTCCGCCTCGGGCCCGAAGGTGGCTGAAAAAAGGAGGCTTTGCCGCGATGCGGGGAGGAGGGCGAGGATGGCGCCAAGCTCCTCGGCGAAGCCCTCTGCCAGCATCCGGTCTGCCTCGTCGATGACGAGCCAGCGGACACGCCCAAGCCTGGCGGCATTGTGTCGCTCGAGGTCGAGGAGGCGGCCCGGGGTGGCGACGAGGACCTCGGCGCCTCCTCGGAGGGCAAGCATCTGCGGGTTGATCGACACGCCGCCATGGGCGACGCGGATGCGCGGCCGCCTAGGCAGGCCGGGGCCATCGCTCGCGGCGTCGCATGCCGCCCCTATGGCGTCGAAGACACGCCCTACCTGCACTGCCAGTTCACGCGTCGGCACGAGGACGAGGGCCTCTATGTTTCCCGATAGAGGAGGCTTCGTCCTGGACCTCGCCTCCGGCTTGGCCTCGGGCCATGCCTGCCTGCCTGCCGGCCTCTCCTTCGCGGCCGCGGCCAGGCGATCCAGGATGGGCGCCGCGAAGGCTATGGTTTTCCCCGAGCCGGTCGGAGAGAGGACGAGGAGGTCCCTTCCTCCGAAGGCCGGAGGTATGGCGAGTGCCTGGACGGGCATCGGCTCGACGATGCCGAGGGCTGCGAGGGCTGCCGAGAGAGGGCGTGAAAGGCCGAGATCCTGGAATGTCATGGTTTACTCTAGCCCGTATGGGACTGAAGGCCTATGGGCAGGGAAGAGACGGGAGGGCATTACTTTACAGTCAGGGCGTCTGGCGATAGTATCCTCGCATGGCCAAGATACTCATTGTCGACGACGACCCCTCCATCCGTCTCCTCATGGCGGAGATCCTCAAGCGGAAAGGCCATTCCGCCTTCTGCGCCGCCGACGCGGAAGCCGCCGTCTACCTCGCGAATACCGAGCACCCGCCCGTCGCCATCGTCGATCTCGTGATGCCGGGTACGGGCGGCATGACCCTCATCATGGACAGCCTCAGGAAGATTCCGGGTCTGGCCGTCATAGCCATGTCGGGCCGCATTCCCATGAACACGGACTCCTTCTCGACCTTCTCCGAGAACTTCGGCGTGACCTGTTTCCTAGGGAAGCCCTTCACGGTCGACCAGGTGCTGGAAGCCGTCGACCGCGCCCTTGCCTCGCTCGCGCCTGTCCCGGTCTGAAACCCGCCCTCAAGCTACCGCTCGCCTAGATCGCCTCTTCCTTCGCTGCCGCCCTGGGCTCGCTCCGTTCTCGCTCGATGCGTTCGAGGTCCATGCGCTTGAGCTTGGTCCGGAAGTTGGCCGTGTCGTCCGATACGATCTTCGCGAGGTAGTCCATCTGCCGCTGGATGGCCTCCCGGTAGAGATCGCGGTCGACATTGTAGCGCCTGGCGAAATGGATTCTTGCGAGGCCTGCGGTACAGGCCAGGGTCGAGTCGAGACGGATTTTCGTACTCTCATAAAAGCCCAGGGTCTTCTGGAGGATGTCGTAGGCGCTGCTGTAGCCCTCGATGCCCGCCTCGCGGAATTCGAAGTACAGGAAGAGGAGCTTCTCGAGGTAGATCCTGTCGCCCATCTGGCCAAGGATGTCGGCGGCGGCGAGAATGGCCGCCCTCTCCTCTTCTGCCTTGTCCGAGAACACGAGGTCCTTCCAGGGCCGCGCCAGATCGGTGCCGAGGATGATGCGGCCTATTGAGTCGGCGCGGTTGTCTTCGAGATGGAAGGTCGAGGCGTTCCTGGCTACGAAGGCGGAGGAACGTCCGACATGGGTCCTCGTATACTTCGCGCCTGTACCGCCCGAGTCTCCGGACTCGAGGATATAGCCCGCGTCGTGGAGAAGCGAGGCGATCAGGAGGTCTGCGGCTTCCTCGGGCGAGGCCTTGCCGCCCTCGATCAACCAGCCGTCGAGGAGGCGGGCGCTCGCCGCAAAAACGTCGAGCACATGGCTGAAGTCATGGTATTCGGTGGTGCAGGGGCCGTAGCCCGGGAAACGGCCGTTATAGAGATGACGGGCCAGGTTGAAGGCATCGGCGACAAGGGAAAAACTGCGGGCGGGGAAAAAGAGGCAGAAAAGGTGCCTGACCTGGGCCAGTACCCGGACAGGGTTCCCGTTGTCATGGATCGAGGCGAGCTGGATGTCCCCTTTTTTCGACGTCATGCGCAGATTTTGCAGCATTTCGTTTTACCTCTCGGGCTCGCCGATTGGCGCGAGTACCCTCATCGATAACTATATCCCCTTCTGCCGGCCAAAAACGAATCAGTCTTCGGGATTTCGCCGTAGGTCCTTGGTCTCCGAACGGAGGCGTTTTGCCGAAAGCCGCCGTTCGCGAGCGCCCGCCCCTGGCTTCGTAGGTATCCTCCGCTTCGGTATGGCTGCCGCTCCCGCGACGATGGCTACGAGCCTGTCTATGGCTGCCTCGCGGTTCCTCGGCTGATCCCTCTCCTCGCTCGCCTGGACCATGAGTTCTCCATCCTTTGTCAGACGACCGGCAAGCAGCGTAAGGGCCCGCGCGTATTCGGCCTGCGAGAGGCCTCGCACCGCCTCGAGCCTGAGCCGTGCTATCGCCTTCGAGTTCACCTTGTTGACGTTCTGCCCGCCTGGCCCGCCCGATCGGGCAAAATCGAGCTCGCAGGCCATCTCGATCGAGGCGCGGAGGAGCTGCCTATCCACGGCGTCTCTCCCCCGCCTTGGTCCGCGCCGGGGCCGGCACGAACGGTGCCGGAACGACGATCTCGAGCTCTGTCCCCGACAGGAAGCCGAGGGCCTCGGCCGCTTCGGTGCCGCGGAGCTCGGCGCCCCTGAGTCGGATCCTGTCTCCCCTGTGCAGGCTGAAGAAGCCGGCCGTCTGAGCGACGGGATCATCCTTGCGCGCCGAAACCGCGAAGCGGCCCGCGTCATTACAGAGGAGGTAGCGCAGCCTGCCGGCCTTGTTGAGCATGGGCTCCGAGACGACGAGGGCCGTCTCATCCTCCGGGGCGAGGCGCCGGGCTGCGGCGCCCCCCGGCGCAGCGGCCGTCTCGGTCGCGGTTGCGGCCGGCGGCCGGCCCGGGGCGAAGGCAACCCAGGTCATCTTGACGGATTGGCGGTCGAGGCCCGCGGCGGCGGCGAGGGAGGCCACCGGCTCGGGGGGCTCCCAGGCTGCCTCGGAATGGCAGGTATGCGAAGGGCCCGCCGCAAGGGCGGGGCAGGGTCCCTGCCTGAGGCAGGGGCCGAGGACTCGGCGACCGCGGTCGGCGAGGGCGTCGCGCAGCGCGAGGAGGTCGCGGCTCGTGCGGAGGAGGCTCGGCTCCACGACGAGGAAGAGGCCGCCAGGTGCGAGGAGCTCCATGATCCGTTCCGCGAGCTCGAGGCGTTTTTCCGGGGCCGTCGCCGATGAGGGCCAGAGCTCGTTGAGGCAATGGCCCATCATGACGAGGTCGAAGGGGCCCGAGGACGCGACAGCGTCGAGGGCGGCCGGGCTTTCGAGGTCGAGGACCCTTGATTCGACGGCCCAGGGCGAGGTTCCATTCTCGGCCGCGGCCGCGGCCGCGGCCGCGGCCGGATGGCCACAGGTCATCAGGTCATGGGCGAGGTCGAGGGCGGGGCGGCTCGAGTCGGCGAGGAGGAAGCGGGCGCTCGCGGCCATTCCGGCAACTGCTGCGCCACCGCCGGCTGCAACCTTGCCGGCCCGGGCTGCCAGCCAATCGGCAAGCGCTGTCGAGGCCGGCCCTGGACCTGAGCCGAGGTCGAGGATCCTGGCCTCGGCCGGAAGCTCCGGCACGAGGTTTTCGAGGGCGAGGCCGACCTGAAGGTAGGAGACGGGCCAATAGTAGAGGAGGTAGGCGCCGAGGAGGTCGGGATCGTCCATATAGCCCTTGCCCGCGAGGCGGCGATCACCTGTGAGGCCGCGCTGCAGGTCGAGGAGGGCCTTGCCGACCGAGGCGATCTCGGGGGGCAGGAGCCTTCCTGCAGGGCCCTTCCGCCCCGAGCCCGATCGCCAGGCATCGATGAGCTCCTCGATACGGAAACCGAGGGCTTCGCCGAAACACCGCGAAGCGCCGTCTCCGTCGCCCTCTCGCCCATCCTGCCTCTTTGCCATCATGCCTCCGGATGCGACAGTATACAGAAATCCGCCTGCATCGGCCCATCGCACGCATCGTTCTTTTCGACGAAATCGGGACTTGCCATCGCGGCCGGGCTGGCTTACCATCGTCTGCAAGACAAAGGGGAGTAGCGGGGGTCCTCCGCATGGCAGGGCCTGGCAGGAATCGTCAACACGGCATCGGTGTCTGCACCTTCGGTGTCCCCGGGCCCGGTTCCTTCCCTCCACAGGTGATCCGCAAGACCTTTGCTCCATTGTAGCGCTGCGCGCCCCGGGAGCGAAGAGTCTGTCCGTCGGCGCGCGGGAGGTCATTCATGTGGTATCTCAAGTCCGCCGAGGAAACGGCCAAAGAGCTCAAGACCGACGTCTGCACCGGTCTTTCCTCCGCGGAAGCCGCGAAAAGGCTCGAGGAATGGGGCCCCAACCGCCTCGCCGAAGCCAAGAAGAAATCCTTCTTCCTGCTTTTCCTCGAGCAGCTCAATGACGCCCTCATCTACATCCTCCTCGCGGCGGCAGTGGTCTCGGCCGCCCTCGGAGAGATATCCGATGCCGTCATCATCCTCATCGTCGTCCTCGTCAACGCCTTCGTCGGCGTCATCCAGGAATCCAAGGCCGAGAAGGCCCTCGAGGCCCTGAAGAAGCTCGCGAGTCCGCGGGCCATCGTGCGCCGCGACGGCCAGCCCGTCGAGATCGAGGCGGCCGAGATCGTCCCCGGCGACGTCATCCTCATCGACGCGGGCCGCGTCATCCCCTGCGACCTCCGCTGGACCGAGAGCGTCAACCTCAAGGTCGAGGAAGCCGCCCTCACGGGCGAGTCCGTCCCCGTCGAGAAGGACGCGAGCCAGGTCCTGACCGATCCCAAGGCCGCCCTCGGCGACCGACGCAACATGGGCTATCTCTCCACGCAGGCCACCTACGGCCGCGGCATCGGCATAGCCGTGGGTACGGGCATGCATACCGAGATCGGCAACATCGCCGGCATGCTCGGCGCCACCGAGATCGAGCCTACGCCCCTCCAGAAGAAGATCGAGGAGTTCGGCAAGAAGCTCGGCCTCGCTATCCTCGTCCTCTGCGGCGTGATGTTCGCCGTCGAGATCGTCTCCGCCTACCTCCGCCTCGGGAAGTTCCCCGACATGGCCAACCTCGTGGAATTCTTCCTCGAAGCCGTGAGCCTCGCCGTCGCGGCCATCCCCGAGGGCCTGCCCGCCATCATGACCATCGTCCTCGCCATAGGCGTGCAGCGCATGATCAAGCACAACGCCATCGTGCGCCGCCTCCCCGCGGTAGAGACCCTCGGTTCGGTCAACGTCATCTGCTCCGATAAGACGGGTACCCTCACGGTCAACCGCATGACCGTCCTCCGCGCCGCCTCCGACGGCATGGCCGGCACCTTCGACATCCTCTCGCCCGCGAAGAACGAGGCCCACCGCCTCCTCCTCGAGTGCATCACTCTCTGCAACGACGCGACCTTCACGGCCTCGGGCCAGACCGGCGACCCCACCGAGGTGGCCCTCCTCGAGGTCGCCTCGAAGTTCCACATCATGAAGGACGACCTCCTCTCGAGGATGCCCCGCGTGGGCGAGCTGCCCTTCGATTCCGCACGCAAGCTCATGAGCACCGCCCACCGCGAGCCCGGCGCCGGCAGAAAGGACTACATCTTCACGAAGGGCGCCACCGACGTCCTCGTGGGCCGCTGCAGCAAGGTCCGCTTCGAGGGCCGCATCGAGCCCATGACGGACGCCCACCGCGAGCGCATCCTCGCCGAGGCCACCGCCATGTCGAAGGACGCCCTCCGCGTCCTCGGTGCCGCCTATCGCGAGATGGACGCCTCGGAGGCCGAGGCGAAGCACGCCGCCGAGGGCTACGAGAAGGACCTCGTCTTCCTCGGCCTCGTGGGCATGATCGACCCGCCGCGCCTCGAGGTGAAGGACTCCATCGCGGCCTGCCGCAAATCGGGCATCGCGACGGTCATGATCACCGGCGACCACCGCGACACGGCCTTTGCCATCGCCAAGGAGCTCGGCATCGCCGAGAGCCCCGACCAGGTCCTCTCGGGCTCCGACCTCGATGGCATGGAGGAGACCGAGCTCGCGCAGGCCGTCGAGAACGTGCGCGTCTTTGCCCGCGTCTCGCCCGAGCACAAGGTGAGGATAGTCCAGGCCTTCCGCGACCAGGGCAACGTGGTCTCGATGACGGGCGACGGCGTCAACGACGCGCCGAGCCTCCATGCGGCCGATATCGGCGTGGCCATGGGCATCACCGGCACGGACGTGGCCAAGGGCGCCTCGGCCATGGTCCTCACGGACGACAACTTCAAGACCATCGTCCAGGCCATCGCCGAGGGCCGCAACATCTATGCGAACATCAAGAAGGCCATCCACTTCCTCCTCTCCTGCAACGCGGGAGAGATCATGGCGATCTTCGGCTCCATCATCGTGGGCTGGGATCCGCCCCTCCTTCCGATCCACATCCTCTGGGTCAACCTCGTCACCGACGTGCTGCCGGCCCTTGCCCTCGGCATGGATCCCGGTGACCCGAACGTCCTCGACGAGAAGCCCCGCGACCCGAAGGAGAGCCTCTTCGCCCATGGCGGCGGCCGCTTCATGGTCCTCAACGGCCTCCTCATCGGCCTCCTCACCGTAGGCATCTACCGGCTCGGCATCAGGCTCTACCCGGTGTCAGAGGGCTACGACATGCACGCCCAGACCCTCGCCTTCGCGGTGCTCTCGCTCTCGCAGCTCTTCCACGCCTTCAACCTGAGGCACAGGACGAAGTCCATCTTCAGGATCGGCGTCTTTACGAATCCCTGGCTCGTCGGCGCCCTCGTGGCCGGCGCCATCCTGCAGTGCGGAGTCATCTGCATCCCGGTCATCGCCGGCGTCTTCAAGGTGACGGTCCTGAGCCTCCGGGACTGGGGGCTCGTCTTCCTCTTCGCGATAGCGCCCCTCGTGGTCAACGAACTCGTGAAGCTCGGCGCGAACATCGTGAGGCGGATCAGGAAGGCCTGACGCTCCGAAACCGCCCCTCCCGCATGTGAGGGACGGCGCGCATGCCAACAGGATACAAAGAGCCCCCGGGCGCATGCCGCGGGGGCTCTTTGTTATCGCGCGATGCGATATTCGATCCATGCGTTGGATCAGGCGGCCTGGCCTCCGTCGTTGTTGTTTCCGCCATCGTTGCCGTTGTCGTCGCTCCCCTCAGCGGCGAGGCGGATGAGGAAACGCATGCGTTCCACCGATTCGCGTATGGCCTCGCCGAGGAGGGCGCGTCCGGCCGCGGCTGCGGCCAGGCCCTGGAGCCTCATGCCGAAGTCCGCCATGAGGGGAGGGCTTGCGCCGAAGACCTTTGCGATTTCGGCGCCGTGCCAGGAACGCAGGTCCTCGCCGTTGCGTTCGGGCGTGGATGCGCCCGGCATCCTCCAGCAGAGCGAGTATTCGAGGGCCCCCGATTTGTCCGCCACCGCGGAATAGCCGAAGAGCCTGCAGATGAGGGGCCTGCCGCCGTAGATGCGGCAGTGGGCCTCGGGATTGGACTGGTCGTAGTAGGGGCAGGGCGCCTCGCTCCGGGGCTCGACGGCCGCGAGTTCGGGGCGGTTCCTGAGTATCCAGAGGGCTGCGTAATCGGCCTCGAGGGGAAGGATGTCGGGGACGAAGCGTTCGCAGCAGGAGCCGCAGCCCGATGGGCAGCCGAAGCGGAAGCCGCCCTCGGCGCTTGATCGGGCGCGGGCCGCGTCAAGGAAGGCCGAACAGGCGGCGTCGGCCTCTGCATAGAGTTCCTCAAGGGCTGCCAGGGGTTTGGCTATCGAGCTGTCAGCCAGCTCGGACGGGATAAGTGGCTCGGTGTCCATGTTCTTTTAGGTAGGATGACGCTAGCTTCCCGGCCCGTCGAGTGTCAAGCGAGGGACCCCCGCCGCGCCTCGGGCGGAGCCTGGGCTGCGCTTGACCTTCCGGGGGCAGGCGGATACCGTCGTGTCTGTCCACCCGCCGTCATCCCAAGGAGTCCCGATGTCCCGTGACCGTTCCGTCGCCCTCGCGGCTTTCGCCTTCGCCTTGCTTCTGCTTTTCTCACCGTCCCTCTCGGCACAGTCTGCTCCTGCAGCACCTTCGGCGCCTCCGACGGCCGCTGCCCCGGCCGCGCCTGCGGCAGCTTCCCTCGACCTCTACGCGGGCGCTTCGGCCGATTGCAGGAAGGTCCTGGACGAGGCGGGGAAGCTCATAGCTGATGGCAAGTGGATGTCCGCCTATTCCGCCCTCGAGTCCTTCGACAAGGGCGATGCGGACCCCTGGGCCCTCGCCCTCAAGATCGAGATCTGCATGCGCGGCTACGTCCAGACGAAGGAGCACCGCTCCTTCTCCCTCGTCGACCTCGAGCCGGGACAGACCCTCGAGGCCCTCCGCGCGGGCGAAGGTCAGTACGAGCTTTTCGACTTTGACCCCATGGCCGCTGCCCAGGCCCAGGAAGCTGCCGGCGTCGAGCCTCCCCTCATCCTCACCGTGGCGATAGGCGACTACTACTTCAGCGTGCAGGATCTTTTCCCGGGCCAGTGGTTCCTCTCGGACGAGGAGGTCTGCACGAGGGCCCTCGCCTGCTACGAACGCGCCGTGGCCGCCGGCCTGTCGAACGCCGAGACCTTTGTGCGGGAAGGCATACTCCTCCTCCGCTTCGAGCAGCCGGCCGAAGCCGAAGCCCGGATCCGCAAGGCTCTGGCCCTCGACCCGGGCTATCCGGACGCCCACCTCAACCTGGCCATAGCCGTCGGCCAGCAGGGCCGCTTCGACGAGGCCTACGCCGCCGTCGACGCCGCACTGGCCGGCTACAGGGACGCCGACCACCGCTACATGGCCTACATGCTCGGCGCCCGCATCGCGGCCTCTTCCGACCGCGCCAGGGCGGAAGCCTACCTCGCCGCGGCGGAGAAGGAATTCCCCAGGGACCCGAGCCCCGGTCTTTTCCGGCACATGCTCGCCATCCAGCTCGGCGATGCGGATGCAGCCAACGCGGCCGCCGACGCCGTCCTCGACCGCTTCTCCGACTCGCCCTACGTTGTGCGCACCATCTTGACCGACTGGCTCGGCAACGACGACCTCGACCTCGCCATGGGCTTCCTCGACCGGAGCCTCGTCCGAATGGCGGGACAGGACGCCTGCCTCGGGATCCTGGGCTTCTACAAGGCCCTCCTCATCACCGAGGTGAAGGGGACCGACGGCTACGCCGAGGCGATGTCGGTCCTCGATGCGGCGGAGGCGAGCTTCCACAGGGCCTACGCGCCCGACAACCAGGTCTTCTCGGCCGTGGCCCAGCTCCGCGCCCAGCTTGCCCAGGCAGGCACCGCGGCCTCGCCCGCGCCGGCGGCACAACCGTCGCCCTCCGCTCCTGGTGCGGTTCCGGGCGGCTCAGCCTCGCCGACGCCTTGAAGAACCGCTCCCGGCGCGCTTCCGATTCGGCGATCACCCTTGCGAGCATGCACGCGCGCGCGAAGCGCATGCGCTTCGCGGTTCCGAAGCCCTGCGGCCTCGGAGCCCAGCGTGAACCGCTACCGGCGCGCCTCGGATTCCGCGATCACCCTTGCCAGCATGCACGCGCCGGTAGCGGCGTCGGCCTTGGCTTCGACCAGCCTGACTCCGGATGCGGCCTTGGCGAGACGCGCCGTCAGGGCCGACCTGAGCCAGGCGTCGCCCTCGATGAGGCCGCCGCGGCAGGCGAGGGCCTTGTCCGCGATGTGCGATCCCAGTCTTTTTTCCACGGACAGGACGAGGCCCGCGAGGCCGTCCGCGGCCTCCTCGAAGATGGCGGCCGCGAGGCCGTCTCCCTCGTCGCGGGCCCTGGCCACCTCGCGTGCGAACTTGGCCACCCTGGTCTTGTCGAGGCCCTCGTAGACGAAGGGGAGGAGGTCTTCGGCCTCATGGAGGCCGAAGAAGGAAAGGCCGCGCTCGAGGAGGCAGGTGGGGAGGTCGCGGCCCTCGCCGGAGCGGATGCCGCGCTTCAGGGCCTCGAAGGCGATCGCAAAAGCCGAGCCCTCGTCGCCGAGGAGGTGGCCCCAGCCACCGGCCCTGGCTTCAGTGCCGTCCCGGCAGCGGCCGTAGGCGATGGCCCCAGTGCCCGCGATGAGGAGGATGCCCTCCATGCCGCCTATCGCGCCTGCGAGGGCGGGTTCGGAGTCGTTGCCCGCGCCGATGGCCGGATGGGCCGGGGCTGCAAAGCCCGCACCGCCTGCATTGCCTCGCGCCGCCGCGTCGTCGCGGCCCTTTTGGGCCGCGACGAAGGCCTCGCGCACGAGGTCGGCGAAGGGGCCCTTGTCTGCAGGCCTGTCCACGCCGGCCGAACCGGCGAAACCGGCTTCGCAGAGGGAAGCCTGGACTCCGCCCTCGGAAAAGGCGCGCCTGAAGAGCCCCGTCAGGTTCGCAAGGACCTCGTCCCTGGATTTTGAGCGGAGGTTGCTGCTGCCCCCTTCGCCATAGAAAAGCAGTTCTCCCGAGAGCGCCTCGACCCTGAGCCTTGCGCTCGTGCCGCCCCCATCGATGCCGAAAACCCAGCGAGAATCCATGCGCTTCCCTCCGGCCGCATTCTAGCATAATGACGCTCCGAGGGTCGCCTCCGCTTGCCTCGATACCCCCCAGGGCGTATTGTTGAAGGAGGGGGGAATCCGTGTCGACCGTCTGCATCCACAACGGTACCGTCCTTGCCGGCTACGCCCGGATGGAGAACTGCGCCATCCTCGTCGAGGACGGCCTCATAGCCGACGTCTTTTCCGAACGCCGCTTCGAGCAGAAACGCCTGCCCACCGACGCCGTCGTCCTGGACGCGCAAGGCTCATGGATAGCGCCCGGCCTTATCGACAGCCATATCCACGGTTTCGCGGGCGCCGGCACCGAGGACCTCTCGGTGGACGCCATCCTCGCGATGTCGAAGGAGCTCGGCCGCTGGGGCGTCACCGCCTTCTGCCCGACGATCTATCCCATGGCCGAAGGCGACATGCTGAAGGCCATAGGCGCCTGCGTCGCGGCCATGGGCCGGGAGGAGGGCGCCCGCGTCATGGGCGTCCACCTCGAGGGACCCTTCATCTCGCAGGCCCGCCTCGGCGTCCAGCGTCCCGAGTTCGTCCGCCCCGTCGACCTCGAGCTCATGGAGCGCCTCGTGGCCGCGGGCAAGGGGCACATCACGAACATGACCGTGGCGCCGGAGCTCAAGGGCATGCGCGAGCTCGCCCTCTACTGCATCAAGCAGGGGATCGTGCTCCAGGCTGGCCACACGGACGCGACCTACGAGAACATGCGGGAGGGCATGCAGGCGGGCATCCTCCACTCGACGCACTTCTTCAATGCGATGTCCCGCCTCCACCATCGCGACCCTGGCGCGGTGGGCGCCATCATGATCCATTCCGAGCTCTCCTGCGAGATCATCGCGGACGGCCACCATGTCCACCCCGACCTCATCCGCCTCCTCCTCAGGGACAAGCCCGTGAGCAAGGTCGTCCTCGTCACGGACTCCCTCAAGCCCACGGAGCAGGCTTGCGGCCCCTGCATCGCCAACCGCGAGGAGGTGGAACTCCGGGACGGCGTCTTCATGCGCAAGACCGACGACGTGATTGCCGGCTCCGCCCTGACGATGATCCGGGGCCTCGAGAACATCGTCTCGTGGGGCACACCGATAGAGAACGCGATCGAGATGGCCTCCTCCAACCCCGCGCGGATCCTTGGCCTTGGCAAGCGGGGCCTCCTCGTGCCCGGCTACGCGGCAGACGTCGTGGTGTTCGACGGGGACTGGAAGGTCAATGCCTGCCTCGTGGACGGACGTTTCGTGAAGAATGAATTGTAAGGAGATGAAATGCGACTCATCATCAGGCCTGACTACGCGGAAGTATCCTCCTGGGCTGCGAACTATGTGGCTCGTCGCATCAATGAGCATGACCACAAGGATGCGGGACGAGGCTTCGTACTGGGACTCCCTACGGGCTCCTCGCCCATCGGCATGTACCAGAGACTCATTGAGCTCTACCAGGCAGGCAAGGTCTCGTTCCGTAACGTCGTCACCTTCAACATGGACGAGTACGTCGGCCTGCCCGAGGACCATCCCCAGAGCTACCATAGCTTCATGTGGAGCAACTTCTTCTCCCACGTCGACATTCAGAAGGAGAACGTCCACATCCTCGACGGAAATGCGGCCGACCTCGAAGCCGAGTGCGCCGCATACGAGGATGCGATAGCCGCCGCAGGCGGCATCGACCTTTTCGTGGGCGGCGTGGGCGCGGACGGTCACATCGCCTTCAACGAGCCCGGTTCCTCGCTCTCGTCGCGCACGAGGGTCAAGACCCTCACCCGCGATACGAAGATCATGAACGCGCGCTTTTTCGGCGGGAATCCGGACGCTGTCCCTTCGACAGCCCTCACCGTGGGCGTGGCGACCATCACCTCGGCCCGCGAAGTCCTCATCCTCGTCTCCGGCCTCTCCAAGGCCCGCGCGCTCCACAATGCGATCGAGGAGGGCGTGAACCACCTCTGGACGGTGAGTTGCCTCCAGCTCCACCCGCACGCCGTCGTGGTCTGCGACGAGGAGTCGACCATGGAGCTCAAGGTGGGGACGGTCCGGTATTTCCGCGAGATCGAGTCCTCGAACTTCGACAATTCGCTGTAGATCCAGGAGAACGCGATGACAGAACTCGAAGTCTTCGAGAGGAGCCTGGAGGTTTCCAGGCTCACCCTCTATGTCTCAATAGCGCTTTCCCTCGTCTCCATCGTCTTCACGATACTCTCGATGGCTTTCCAGCGCAGCCACAACAAGAAAAGCGTGAAGCCGCTCTGCGACCTCCGCGTCGAGGATGGCGAGGGCCTTGCGATCGGGCTCTGGAACCTCGGCCTCGGGCCGATGATCGTGAAGTGGATCAGGGTCGAGAACCCGGACGGCAAGGGCTGGTCGGAGCTCTCCGAGGCCCTCAAGGATGGGCCCGATAGCCTGAGGCTCGCCCTTCTCTGCGACGATGCCATCATCCCTCCCGAGGGGAGCCTCCCCCTCGTCGAGTGCTCCGGCAAGGGGAAGGCGGGGGCGGCCTTCGTGAAGAAGACCCTGGGCGGCAAGCGTCTCTCCATCGGCTACGAGGATATCTACGAGCGTAGACTGCATACGGAAGCGGTAGTCCGTTTCCGCGACTGAGGCCGCGCGCGTCGCGTGTCCCGTGTCGCGCGAAGTGCGCTGTGCGACACGGCAGCGGCCGGGAACTGCACCCTGCGGGCCGACGGCCGCCGCTCAAACAAGCACGGCTCTCCATGCTATGCTCGGCCCATGATCACCAAGGCCCAGGGCCCCGACGAGAGCCTCTCCCTCGCGGAGGGCGGAGATCCCGTCCTCGCTTCCTATTACCGACTCATGCGACTCAAGCGCCTCTACCGCCAGGGCTGGCTCAAGCGCGGCGTGCCGACCAACATCTGCGAATCTGTGGCCGAGCACTCCTTCGGCACGGCCCTCCTCGGCCTCCTCCTCACCGCGGGACCCTCGGTCCGGGCGGCCCATGAGGCGCCGATGGAGCCTGCAAGCCCGCCCGGCCCGGCGGGGCAAGGGCTCGACCCCGTGAAGGTAGTCCTCCTCGCCCTCATCCACGAGATGGGCGAGTCCTATGCCGGGGACATCACGCCGGTGGATGGAGTGTCGAAGGAAGAGAAGCGGAGGCTCGAGCGCGCCGCGATCGAACGCTCCCTCGACGGGCTGCCCGACGCGGCCTGGTTCCTCGCCCAGTGGGAGGACTTCGAGCTGGGCTCGAGCCCTGAGGCCCGCTTCGTGCGCGAGCTCGACCGGCTCGAGATGGGCCTCGAGGCGGCCCTCTATGCTTCGGAAGGCTATGCCGGCATGGGCGAGTTCTTCGAGAGCTCGAGGAAGGTTGTGCGCGACAGCAGGCTCGCTTCCATCCTCGAGGAGGCCATCGCAGCGTCTGGCACGGAGCGCTGAGGGTGCCGGACAGCTTCTCCGGCCGCGCCGTTGGCCCCTTCGCGAACCGCTTTGCGGCACGGATACGCCGCGGCGAGATCGGCAGCGTCGCCGAGCTCAAGGCCGAGTTCAAGGCCCTGGCCAAGCTCCTCCATCCCGACCTGGCCGCGCCCGGGACGACTGACGGCGAGGACTTCGCCGTCCTCCGGGCCGATTACGAGGCGGCCCTGCGCGACTTCGATCTCCTGCGCTTCGACCTGCCACGGTCCCGGAAGGCCTCTGGCGGCAGCGGCAATCCCTACGTGCCCCCGCGGGCGGTCCATGACAGGCGGGAGCTCTACGCCGCGCTAGCCGCCCTCCGCGGCCGCGGCTTCCCGAAAAGGCCCCGGCACGAGAAGGAGAAGGCCCGTTACGGCTACAGCCGGGCTGTCGCGCTCTCGCGCCTCGAGGCCTGGAGGCCGGACTGCCCGGGGCTCTTCCTCGCCTTCGAGGCGAGGCTCCTCGGGGCGCGCCGCCTCGGGGCGCCATTCTCCGTCGAGTTCGCACAACGCATGAATGCGAAGGCCCTCGGTCTCCTCGACGCAATCCTCGATTACCACGCGAGCGGCGTCGAGGAATCGCGGCAGGGTCTTGAGTTCGAGTTCGCGCAGCTTGCATCGATGCGGAGCGAGGGCGAGGCGCCACGTGGCGGCACCGAGCCCCTCGGACCGGACGAGGGCTCCCGGGCCATCCTGGGCTTCCTCACGGTCCTGGTCGGCGATCTTGCGGCAGGCCCTGCCCTCCTTGGACGGCCCAAGGGCGCCGCACGGGAGTAGGCAGGCACGGGCTTTCAGCGCGCTTCCGTCGCCTCGTCCCCGGAGGGTAGCTCGCGCCGCGCGCTCGCGCGGCCGAGAAGGCCGAAGCGGTAGACCGTGCAGCGATTGCGGCCCAGGGCCTTGGAGCGATAGAGGGCCGAGTCCGCGCGCTCGATGTAGCCGCTCGCCTCGCCGTGCCATGAGGGGTCGAGAGGGCAGCCGCCGATGCTCACCGTCACCGCGAGCTCCTCGCCCTTGTAGCTCACCTTCATGCCGGCTATCGCGAGCCGGATGCGTTCCGCCACGTCCATGACGAGGTCCTCGCCGCAGTCGGTGAGGAGGATGCAGAATTCCTCGCCGCCGAAGCGCGAGGGGATGTCCTCGGAGCGCACCGTCTTCTTGAGGACGCGAGCTATGCCGATGAGAACCTCGTCGCCCGCGAGGTGGCCCCAGGTGTCGTTGAAGTGCTTGAAGTGGTCCACGTCGAGCATGATGATTGCGGAGGGGCTGCCGCCGCGGGCCATGCGCGCGAGCTCCTCGTTGAGGCGCCGCATGAAGAAGGCGTTGTTGTAGAGGCCTGTCTTGAGGTCGGTGATGGAGCGTTCCCGGTGCAGGCGGTTCTGGATGCAGATGGCCAGGAAGCGGATGAGGCGGTCCGCGTACATGCGCTCGAGGGGCGAGTACTCCTCGCCCACCATCTTCTTGCCGAGGATGACGAGGCCGATGAGGCCGCCCATGCCGGTCATCGGTATGAACCAGTCGGGCTCATAGGAGAGGATGCCCTCGTCGAGCTTTTCGGGGGCAAGGCGTTCCTCGAGGCTGGCCCTGGAGATCGTGTAGGGCAGGTCGGAGAAGAAGGCCTTGAGCGCCTTGTAGGACGAAAGGGGGAAGGCTTCCTCGTCCGGCTTCATATTGCGGTAGCAGTGCGCGTCGATGCCGCTGCCGTCGGGCAGCTCGATGAGGAATGCAAGGCGCGTAGGGATGAAGCGATCGTTCAGCCGCGAGGTGACGAAGGCGAGCATCTCGTCGATCTCCTGGAGCGCGAAGAGGCCGACGGCGTCGTTGAGGAGGTTGTCGAGCTCCCGGCTTTCCTTCCTGAGTTCGGCGAGCCGGTCGAGAGCGCCTGACTTCTCGAGGTAGTCGAGGCGCTCGATGTAGACCTTTTCCTGGGAATCCACGCGGGCGATTATATCGCAGGGGCCGGATTCTTGCCACAGCGACCTCGATAGGCTGCGGGCCCGGCCCGTCGTCGGGAAGCTGTATGTATCAGTCGCGGGCTGAGCTCATGCCCAGGGAGAAACCGATGCTCCCGAGAGGATCCTCCTCTCCGGAACGCCACCACCCTTCGGCGAAAACGCGCATCGTGGCCCCGGCCATGCCTGCGGCCATGCCCGAATCGAGCGAGAGGCGTGCGAAGGCGGAAGCCTGGAACGATCCGGCCGCGGTCGCGGCCCTCGCTCCCGTATCGAGGAGGATGCGGTTGAAGTAGAGGTCGAGGATACCGGAATGGACGGCGACATTGGCGAGGCGGAACCTGAGCTCGCCTTCTGATAGAAGATCAGTGGTGGTGCCGACGAGTGCGGCGAATTCGAGGTATTCGGGCATGCGGCTCGACGCAAAGAGGCCCGTGGACGAATCGAGGCCAGGCACGGTTACGTTTGCCCAGGCGCACCAGAGCTCGAAGCGGGTGGCTGGAGAGGCCAGCGCGGCCGTGACGCCGGCCTCGACCCTGTAGGAGAGGGTGGCGATATCGAGATCGTGGTAATTGTCGATATCGATGCCCTGCGCGAAGTCGCCTGGCCTCGCAGTGCTGCGTCCGGTCCAGGATATGCTTGCCGAGGCCGTCGCGTACCAGCCGCTCCAGGGCCAGGCATAGGGCGAGGCCGCGTCGGCCTGAGGAGCGGCCCAGAGGAGGAAGCTTCCGCCGAGGCCGAAGGCGAGGACGCTCGGCGAAGGATAGAAGGGCATCTTGTAGCTCCCTTGCAGGAACAGCATGCTGCGTCGGAGCGGCTCGTCCGCGCTGCCGTAGACGAGGTTGTCGCCCAGGCCAAGGCTGAGGACCACCGGCAGGGCAGCGGTCGAATAGCTCAGGGAAAGGTCGGCGAAGGGATGGGCGCTGTCGTAGCCGATGGTCAGGCTCGCGGCGTTCGTATCCATGGGATCCTGGAAGAGAAAAAGGGCAAAAGGCCTGAACGAGCGCTCGATCGTCGTGGGGTCGATATAGGCGAACCAGGTCGCGAAGGGCCTGAAGTAGTCGAAGGAGTTGTAGGGTTCAACGATGGCGGACTTGCCGATGGCGGCGAGATGCTCGTCCCGCGCCGCCGCGACAGCCCCGGCATCGAAGGTCTCGAGCGAGAAGCCGAGAGTGCGCCTTCCGGTCCTTTCCGCGGCGACCGGATAGCGGCAGATCCTCGTGCCTTCCGAGAAGCGGCCGAGGTAGTAGATGCAGCCATCGAGGGACTGGGGCCAGAAGACGCCGCCCGATAGGTCGGTGGGGTCGAGCGCCAGGCTTCCCCCGCCGCCGGCGCCGTCCGTGCCGCCCGTGCCGCCCGCGGCGCCCGCGGCGGCGAGGTCGAGGACGCCGAGCTTGTAGAAGCGGTCATCAGAGTCCCAGTTGAACCAGACCCGGCCATCGCGGGCCGAGATCTGGCGGACGTAGTCGAGGGGGCCGATCCTTGCGGCGCCACTTGCTGCGGCCGGCGCATCGTCGCCAGTCTCCACGGGACGGACGAGATCGAGGCGGCCCGAGTCCGCATCGAGGATGCCGATGGTCCTCCGCCCACGGATTGCGACGATGAGGGCGATGCGCCTGCCGTCGAGGACGGCCGGCGAGGAGTACATGAGGTCTTCGGCTCCCGGGAGGAGGACACGGGGCGCGCCTCCCGAGGCGAAGACGAGGTCGGTGTTGTGCAGGTTCGAAACGATGCCCACTACGCCGTCGCGATAGAATCGCGCATCGCGCATGCCCGCCACCTCGCTGCCCGGGACGAAGCGGCCCGCGGTCCTGTCGTAGACGATGCACTCGACCCGGTCCCTGCCGTCGGGGAGGGCGATCGAGCGGGAGACGAGGAGGCGGCCGCCGTCCGCGCTCGCGTCGCAGATGACGGTGGCTGAGTCCGCAGCGAAGAGGCCCTCCGTTTTCCCCGTGCGCGGATCCATGGCGAAGGCACGCCGCCTGTCGGCGTCCACCCAGAAGAGGAGGCCGCCCCCCGATGCGAGGCCCGTAGCCCTGTGCCGCGCATCGGCCTCGAGGGGATCGGGGACCTTGCCGATGCCGGTGACCGCGAGGGAGTTGCGGAAATCCGCCCAGGCCTCCTCGAAGGACAGGCCGTAGGTCTTCGCGAAGATGGCATAGAAGCCGCGCCGGTAGGGCTCGAGGGACATGGTCGGATCGAGGTCGCCCATCGCCTTCCAGAGGGCCGCATAACGTTCGCCGCCGCGGGTCTCCTGGAGCCAGGCGCTGAAGAGGCCTCCGTACTCATAGAAGATGCTGCCGCCGGGGAAGTCGTCGTAGAGGGCGGAGGCCTCGAGGGGGGTCTTGAAGCGGTTCTCGATGATGTCCTGCCTGATCCTCTCCTTCACGAGGGGATCGTTGGCCCGGCCCTGGAAGCCTCCCCCGCTCTCGAAGCTGGCCGTGACGCCTTCGACCATGAACTCTGGCGCGTTGAGGACGGCCGGGCTCACCCAGGCGCCGAAGATGCCCGAGAGGAAGGACGCCCAGGGCGCGCGCGTCTGGAGGGAGACGGCGTGGGTGAGCTCGTGGAGGAAGAGGCCGCGGAGGTTTTCCGAGAAGGAGGTCCACCCGATGTCGAGGGAGGTGTCGAAGAGGACTATGTGCACGTAGGGAAAGAGCGCGGAGTAGCCGTTGAAGGTCCCGATGTCCGGCGTGATGACGACGGGGATGCGGCCGGGCAGGCCGAAACCGAGTCTCGACGCGACCTCGTCGTGGACGCCTTCCGCGATGTCCGAAAGATAGAGGGCGCTCGGCTTCGAGGCCTCGGGGAAGATTATGTCGAAGTGCGCCGTCCTGATGACGAGGAGCTTCGTGCCCGGGGCGAAGGCCGGGCCCGCGAAGGACAGCGCAGGGATCGCGAGGGCGAGGAGGAGGGCGAAAAGCGTTTTCTTCATGATTGCCCCAGCTTGCCGTCGGGGCGGCCTCCTGTCAATCGTGGACGGTTCGGACTTGACCTGTCGCCATGCCGCGCTAGAATGCCTCAGGACGCTTGCCGCATGATCGCGGCCATGGCCCGCAAGGAGGGACGCATGGAGAAGGAAAGGCTCACGCTGCAGCAGAAGCTCGCGCGAAGGAAGGAGACGCGCCCCTTCCCCCTCGCCTATGTCGGCCTCGGCTATCTCTGGCGCCTTCTCTTCCTCCGCCGTCTCAACGTGCACTTCGACTATCGCATCGACGTGCGCGACTTCCGCAAGGGACCTTGCATCGTGGTCTCGAACCACGCCTCGCGCCTCGACTACATCTACACGGGCGTGGCTTTCCTGCCGCAGCGACTCAACTACGTCGCAGGCTACAACGAGTTCTTCCGCTCCCATCTCGCCTTCATCTTCAGGCTCCTCCAGGTTATCCCCAAGCGGAACTTCACGCCCGACGTCCATGCGATCAAGGCCATTTCCTCGATCATCCGCAAGGGCGGCAAGGTCATCGTCTTCCCCGAGGGCATGAGCTCCATAGGCGGCTCGAACCAGCCCTGCGCCCTCGGCTCGGGCAGGCTCCTCAAGCACTACGGCGTGCCCGTCCTCATGACCAAGATCAAGGGCGGCTACCTCACCAGCACGAAGTACTGCCTCGACGAGCGGCCCGGCCGTGTCGACGTCGTGGTCGACCTCCTCTTCACGCCCGAGGACCTCGAGCGGATGGACGCGGACGAGATCCAGCGCAGGCTGGACGAGGCTATCCGCCACGACGACTACGAGTGGAACAAGGTCGAGCGCGTGAAGTTCGGGGGCAAGGGAAGGATGGCGCACAACCTCCACCATCTCCTCTACCGTTGCCCGAGATGCGATTCGGAATTCACGATGAAGGGCGAAGGCGACGTAATCCGCTGCACGAAGTGCGGCAACGGCGCGAGCCTCAACGACTACTATGACCTCGTGCCCCTCGACGATTCCTGCGTCATCCCCGAGACGCCAAAGGCCTGGTACGACCTCGAGCGGAAGAGCGTATATCGCGAGATCCAGCAGGCCGATTTCCGCCTCCGCGAGAAGGTCAAGCTCGGCGTCCTGAGGCCCGACCGCTACCTCACCGAACAGAAGACCTCGGAGATCGCGGGCGAGGGCGAGCTCGTCCTTGACCGGAGCGGCCTCACCTACACGGGCACGAAGGACGGTGAGGACTTCAGCTTCCATCTCTCGACGGCCGAAGTCCCAACCTACGGCATGTGCACCGACGTGACGAGGTTCTACACCTTCCACCGCGGCGACTTCTACGAGTTCTTCCCCGAGACCGAGTCGGTGACCAAGTGGCTCTTCGCGACCGAGGAGCTCCACCGCCTGAATGGCGGGCCCTGGCGCAACTTCCCCGATGCGACGACATATGGGGACTGATCCATTCCTATGGCCGGCGCGCGCCGGCTCCTGGCCGCGCTAGTCCGGGAGTTCGAGCCGCCTCATGACCGTGGCCTTCCGGTCGCTCAGGAGCTCCACGACGGAGAGTCCTGAGCGGCCGCCTCCGAAGTATCGCCGCGCGCAGTCGATGACGCGTGGGAGGTCGTGGCCCTCCTCCATCGCCGCATAGGCTTCGTCGTAGATGGCCATGTCGAAGGCCCGGGGGCCATCGTCCTCGACCTCGACTTCGAAAAGCCCGATGCCTTCCCGGTCCGCAGTGCCCGGGTAATCCTCGCGGTAGAGGCGCAGCGAGAGCTCCATGTCGCCGTAATAGAAGAGGCTCGCGAGCCTGCCGGGGCAGTCCGGGAATTCGCGCGTCCTCACCCGCTCGAAGACCGCCTCGGTCGACCACTTCACGTAGTTGGACCATTCGCGGAGCTTGCTTCTCCTCATGACCGCACGGAAGTAGCGCGACTCGATGAGCATCAGGGCAAAGGCTTCCTCGCCGCGGTCGAGGGCCATGAGGAAGGGCTCCACGAGGGTGTCGAGCTTGCGGTAGCCGGGGACGAGATTCATGCCTTCCTCGAGCCTCTCGCCGATGTGGTAGAGCCTCATTCCGTGGACCTCCCCTGCGCTGCGGCCGCGTCTTTCCGTCCAGGCCGCGATGGAGCAAGAATCGCATAACGCAATGTCCTGAGGTTCGTCCCGGCGGACCGGCCTGTCAAGGCCTGCGGCCCGCTTCCTCGTCCAGGCAGGCTGGCCCCGCCTCGAGATCGGCCATGAGGAGGGCGAGGAAGGCGAGGGGGCGCGTCTCCCCGCGCCCCTTCAGCTCCCTCGCGAGGCGCGGCCATTCGTTGCGGGCGTAATTGAGAGGTTGTGCGGAACCTGAAGTATGGTAGTAGAGGATGTTCGCCACGAGGTTGCGGAGGTAGTAGGCGAAGCGGCCCTCCATGGGGTGGTTGGGCTTCGAGGCCGCGATGATGGCCGAGAGGCCTGCCTCCAAGGCGAGGAACGCCTCGACGGCATTTCCGGGCGGGAGGAAGAGGTCCCTCCCCGCGAGGAGACCCAGGACTTCGTCGCGCGAGGCGAGGTAGGAGGCCCGCGCCGGAGCCCTGGCCGGTTCGGTGGGGAAGCCCCGGCCGAGGAGGTCCTCGAGGCCTTCGTACAGGACCCGCGCGCTGTAGGGGCGGGGCGCGGGCCGCGGCCGCGCCGCTTCCGGCCCGGGCTTCGCTTCTGATGCGGGCGGTTCCTTCGCGGTGCGCGGCGCCTCGGTGACGCCGGCCCTCTTCGAGGCGAGGCGGGCCAGGGCTTCCTCGTAGTCGGCCTTCAGCAAGATGAAGGACCTCGAAGCCCCGTCGGTTGCCGCCGCGCCGGCCGCGACATCGGGATGGATGCGCTTCGCGAGCCTGCGGAAGGCGCGTTTGAGCGCGGCCTCGTCGGCTATCCGTCCCGAGTCGACCAGTTCGATGAGGCGCTGCGCCATGGTGGCGAGTATAGCTCTGTCCCCGGGCAGCCGCAACGAGGACGGCCGCCAGAAAGGCCGCCCAGGAAGGCCGCCTGGACAGTTTGCCAAGGCGGCCGCCGGGCGGCCGGCTTCAGGCACGGGTCCGTATCCGCGCGAAGCGTCGCTTGCCTATCCTCAGCCGGTGCTCGCTTCCCGGGGCAAGAACCACGGGCATCTCGAAGCCCGTGAGTATCGCCTCGTCCAGGCTGGCGCCGCCCTGGGCCATGAGGCGCCTGAGCTCCGAGCGGCTCGTTCCCGGGAGGGCGAGGGCTAGGAGCTCGAGGGCCGAGAGCCTGCCCGCGGAAAGCTCCACGAGGGGCGCGTCGGCGGGGAACTCGCGGCGCGAGAAGGTGGCCTCGAACCAGGTGACCTCCGCGGCCGCGGAGGCCTTGCCGTGCCAACGTTCCACGATGGCGCGGGCAAGCTCGACCTTGGCAGTGCGCGGGTCGGGGAGGGCGGGCGGGGCCGGGGCGTGGAAGGCCGCAATGGACCCGCCGCCCTCGACGCCACCCGGAGCGCACAACGCGTCCCAGTCCGCTGCCGGCATGGCCGCGGCGCCCGTCGCGGCGGCCTGGTCCGGTGCGCCGGGCCGCGGCCCGCAGAGGGCCTCGACCTCCTCGAGTGGCACGAGGCTGTAGACCTCGAACCAGTCCCTGACGAGCTTGTCGGGCAGGCTCATCACCTTGCCGAACATCTCGCGGGGGCCGTCACCGATGGCCACGAAGTTGCCGAGGCTCTTGGACTGCTTCTTCACCCCGTCGAGGCCTGCGGTGATGCGCGTCGTGATGATGACCTGGGGCTTCTGTCCGGCCTTTTCCTGGAGTATGCGCCCCATCGACTCGTTGAAGAGCTGGTCGCTCCCCACGATGGTGAGGTCACTCCCGAGCTCGACCGAATCCTGGCCCTGGAGGACGGGGTAGATCATCTCGTCCATGCGCACCTCGCCTCCGCTCTCGGCCCGCGCACGGAACATGTCGCGCGAGAGGAGCTTCCCCGTGGTGATGCTTCCCGCGAAGCCGAGGAAGTCCGACAGGCTCCGCCTGTCCCACCACTCCGAGTTGCGCCTGACCTCGAAGACCTCGGGATCGTCCGTGATGAGGACCCTGCCCACCTGGCGGATGAAGGCCTCGGCGTCGCGCTCGATGGCCTCGCGCGAGGGCGGGACGCGCGCGCCGGAGCGGCCCGTGGGGTCGCCTACCCTCGTCGTGAAGTCGCCGATGAGAAACTGGACGAGGTGGCCCCGCTCCTGCATCTCGCGCATCATCCAGAGGTTGACCGCGTGCCCCAGGTGGAGGAAGCCCGCCGTGACGTCGGCGCCGAACTTCACCTTTAGCTTCCTCCCCGAATCGAGGAGGGCGCGGAATTCCTCGAGGCTCACGATGTCGTCCGTCGTCCTCGCGAAAGCTTCTATCAGTCCTTCGTTGCGTACCCCATCTGGGGCCTCCTTGCTCTGTCCCCGGCAGGTTTGCCGGGATGAAGTGCTCCGGGTGGCCCAACTCGTGCGCCGCCCGGGTCAAACAAAAAGCCCCCGGAGGACCGGGGGCTTGGTTTGCTCGAGTGACGCTCGCGCGCCGCTAGGCCCGGTCCACTGGGGGAGTAGGATAGGAGTAATAATAACGGGCTGCGGATCTGCGCATGGGATGAGTCTAGCCAGGCGCGCGGCGGCGGTCAAGGAGGGGTTTCGCGGTTCGGCCTCCGGCAGCGGCGCGCCACCTTCGCCGTTCCGGCGCCGTGCCGGCCCTGTTCAACGCCGGCCCCGCCATGCATACTTCCCCCATCATGCGCTCAAGGATATCGACCCTCAGCGTCGGCGGTCTCGAGGTCGAGGTCACCCGCAAGTCAGTGCGCTCCATCCGCATCGTCATCGAACCACCCGAGGGCCGGGTCCGCGTGAGCGCTCCCTGGCGCGTCAGCAACGAGGAGGTGCGGGCCGCCCTGGTCGAGCGCCTCGGATGGATTGCGAAGCACCAGCAGCGTATGGCCACCATGAAGCGCTCACCCCGCCTCGAGTACGTCGAGGGCGAGAGCCTCAGGTGGTTCGGGCAGGATTATGTCCTCCATGTGATTCCAGGGACGAGGAAGACCAGGGCGAGACTCGAGCCGGAAACCGCCATCGTCTGGCTCGCGGTCCGCGAGGGCGCTGACCGCGACGAACGTGCGGAGGCCATCGAGGCCTGCTGGCGCGCGTCCCTCCTTGCAGCCCTTCCCGCCCTCGCCGCGAAGTGGGAGCCCCTCCTCGCCGTCCATGCCGAGCGCTGGGGCTGCAGGCGCATGACCTCGCGCTGGGGAAGCTGCAACACGCGGGCCCGGCGCATCTCGCTCAACCTCGAGCTCGCGCGGCGGCCGCCGGCCTGCCTCGAGTATGTCGTCGTCCACGAGCTTGCCCACCTCCTCGAACCTGGCCACGGGCCTCGCTTCAAGGCCATCCTCGACCGCGCCCTGCCCGACTGGCGGGCGAGGGAGAAGCTCCTCGCCTCCGAGGCCATGCCGCGCGAGTGAGCTTCGGGCCTGCCCCCGCGCCGGGGCGGCAGGGGTGCGGCATTGCGGCAAAGCCAGACGAGACCTATCCTTTATCGAGGAGGCTGCCCATGAAAAAAGTCATGCTGTCTCTCCTTCCCGTATTTGTCCTTTCCCTGTCCCTTCCCCTGGCTGCCCAGACTTCAAACACCGATACAATCACCGTCCTCCTCGAAGCCTACAAGGGCGAGACCTACGCCCACGAGGCCTATCTCGCCTATGCGCGCAAGGCGCTCGAGGAGAAGTATCCGCGCATCGCCTACCTCTTCACCTCGCTCGCGGCCTCAGAGGGCATCCATGCGAGGAATTTCGCCGATGCACTCGCCGCTCTCGGCGTCACGGCCAAGGCCGATGCGCCTTCGATCACCGTGGCCGACACGAGGAGCAATCTCATCAACGCCGCCGATGCCGAACTCCACGAGATCGACGTGAAGTACCCCTCCTTCCTGAAGCGGGTCGAGGCCGAGGGGCAGGCGGGGGCCGCCCGTCAGATCACCTATGCATGGACGGCCGAGAAGCAGCACCGTGACATCGTGGCCAGGCTCCAGGCGGGTTCCTCGACCATGTTCGGCCTCGTCGTCAGCGCGGTCGAGGGCAAGAAAGTCACGTACTATGTCTGCCAGATCTGCGGTTCGATGCTCGATGCCCTCCCGCCTGAGAAGTGTCCGAACTGCGGCAACCCGGTCTCGAACTACCGGGCAGTGGAGCCGCTTTCGCCCTGAGATCCTATGCCTTCTTCGCGCCGCCCTGCCCGATGGACGGGCCCTGACCAGGATGGCGCCGCGGTCTTGACGGCCGCCGCCGTCCTCAGGCTCCACGGCCATCTCGGCGAACTCGTCCGGAGTCAGGCCTGTAATCGCAGTCGGGAACGAAGCTCTGTCCCTGGTTCGGGCGACTATCCTCTCTCCTTCCGCGCTGACCAGAGCCTCAGGCATGTCGCCGAGATCCTGGGCCTCCCGGCCTGCGAGATTGGCGCCGCCTGGCTCGGCGATCAGGACTGGAGCCTCGAGCTGCCCCTGCCCGATGGCAGCGTCATCGACCTCTTTCCGGTACGGGAACCCCTCGCCTTGGAGACGGAGCCCCGCTTCGCGGCCGATGTCCACCTCGGCCGCCTTGCGCGTGATCTCAGGCTCCTCGGCTTCGACGTATGCTGGCGGAACGACTATGACGCCGATGTCCTCGTCCTTGTTGCCGTCGCCGAGGGGCGGATCGTCCTCACCCGGGACCGCGGCCTCCTCTTCAGGCGCGCCTTCGCCTCGCCGCATGCGGAAGGGCTCATGGCTGGCGACGGGCTGCCCGCGGCCTGGGGCATGCTCCTCCACTCCCGCGATCCCTACGAACAGCTCGTGGAGGTCGCGCGGCGCTTCGGCCTCGCCCCGCGCATGCATCCTTTCAGCCGTTGCGCAGCCTGCGGGAGCCCCCTCGTGGCTGTCTCGCGCGACGAGGTCCTGGACCTCATCCCTCTCGTGGTGGCGAGACGCTATGCCGAGTTCTTCCTTTGCCCGACTTGCCGCAAGCCCTACTGGAAGGGCGATCACCTCAAGACCATCGCGCCCCTCCTCGAACGTCTGCGCCTCGACCTTGGGGAGGGCGGGCGCGGGGTCGGCGACGCCTGCTAGTTGAAGCGCACAACGCGGCTCTTCGAGGGGCGGGTCGACGGCATTCCCAGGCGGAGTCTGGAGTGCTAGAATCGAACCTATCCCCAAGGAGGAAAACGATGAAGGAAATGATGCTCATGTACGCACGCGACTGCAAGCGGGCCAACGAGGCCGTCCTTGGCCTCCTCGACAAGCTTCCCCTCGAGGCGCGGAACGAGGACAGGAAGAGCTACTACAAGAGCCTCTCCGGCCTCATGGGTCATGTCTGCGGCGGGACGCCCTATTTCCACGGCATGTTCCGGAAAGCCTTCCCGAAGGCCGCCGCCGCCCTCAAGGCCACCGAGGGGCTCAAGGTTCCCGAGGGCGAGAAGCTCACCGCCGCCCAGTGGGACGAGCTCAAGAAAGCCTGCATCAAGGGCGACCAGACCACCATCGATTTTATCGCCGCCCTCGACGAGGCTGACCTCTCCGCGCCCATCCCCCTCGACTGGTACGGCGGGAAGCCCGCGGCTGTTCCCCTTTACTTCCTCCTCTCCCAGGCCTTCACGCATGGGATCCACCATCGTGGCCAGATCTCTCAGATCCTCGACGCCATGGGTGTGGAGCACGACTTCTCTGGCATGGATGTAGCATTCCTGAAATAGCCGAGGCTGTCCCCGGAGTCGCGGCTGCCGCCGCGCCGCGCCTCCTTCCCCTTCGGGCAGGCAGGTGCGGGCGCGCGCCGGGGCCTTGATCGACAGGAGCCTCTTCATATAGTGTCCCGCGGGATGGAGGCATCATGGTCCCGCACGTCGATCGCCGCGCCCTCGAGAGAATTCCCCCCGTCGCCGACAGGTTCCTCGCCGGGCTCGACCAGGTCCTGCCGGGACGCATCGTCGGCTTCGTCGTGACAGGCTCGGCCGTCCTTGGCGACTGGAGGCCAGGCCGGAGCGACCTCGACTTCATCGCCCTGACCGAGACACCCCTCTCCGAGGGTGAGATCGCCGCCCTTGCCTCCTTCCATCGCGGCTTCAAGCGCTCGTCTCCCCAGCCCGACCTCGACGGCTTCTATATCACGCATGCCCAGCTCTCGGTCGACCCCCGGGGCCTCGTCGTGCCGCGGGTCGTGGACGGGGTCCTCCTCGCCCATGACGCCTATGCGGCCAATCCCGTGGCCTGGTGCACCGTGGCGCGCAATCCCTGGCTCCTCCGCGGCCACCTCCCGCGCACGGTCTGGAACGATGGCCTCGTCCTCGGTGACTGGTGCCGCTCGAACCTCGAAGGCTACTGGAGCCGCTGGGTGAAACGCGCGCGGACGAGCTTCGTGGATGCCGTCTACAGCCTGGGGCGCGACGCGGCTTCCTGGGGCGTCCTCGGCGTGGCGCGCATCCACGCGACGCTGGCCACCGGCGAGATCATCTCCAAGTCGGCTGCGGCCTGCTATGCCCTCTCCCGCTTCGGGCCTGCCTGGGCCAATGTGATCCACGAAGCGGCCGCCTACCGCGAGGGCGCCTGCGCCCGGCACCGGAAAGGATCGGACTTGAGGCCTTTCCGTCGCCGCACCCTCGCCCTGGACTTCATGGACATGGCCATAGCCGACGCCTTGGCCCTCCCCTCGGCCACCTGAGCCCTGTCCCCTCGCGCCTCGCGCTGCGCGCTGCCTATTCCCATGCTATCCTCGATCCATGCACGAGATCCGGAGGATACGTCGCGGCGAAGGCCGCCTCTACAGGTCCCTGAGGCTCGCGGCCCTCAGGGATTCGCCCGGGGCCTTCCAGACCACCTACGACGAAGCCCTCGCGAAGGGCGAGGATCAGTGGGCGGCCCAGGCCGACGGCGCTGCGGCCGGCGCCGACAGGGCGAGCTTTCTCGCCTTGGCCGGCAACGAGGTCGCGGGGCTCGCCTCCGTATATCGCCGCACGGGCGCGTTAGCTGTAACAGGGGCTGCTGTCGAGGCCGAGCTCCTCCAGGTCTGGCTCGCGCCCGCTTTCCGCGGTACCGGGATGGCCCGCGAACTCGTCCTGGCCTGTATCAACTGGGCCGCCTCGGTCGGTATCCGTCGCCTCGTCGCCGAGGTGAAGGCAGGCAATGACCATGCCAAGCGCTTCTACCTTGGCCTGGGATTCAGGGCATCGAACAATGACGGTACGGTCCTCGAACTGGATCCCTGCGAAGCGGCGCGGGAATGAAGCTTGTGGGCATCGGGGCGGGCGCTTTGACTGGCGGGGGTCCCGGGACTAGGCTGTAGGTAGGTGATCCCTCATGGGACCGGGGAGGAGCCATGGCTAATCCGGACCAGACCACCACCTTCGTGACCATCTTCGTCGTCGTCTTGGCGATAGCCCTCTTCTGGGGCATCTTCCTCAGGGTGCTGCAGCTCGGAGTGCGCTCCCGCTGGCGAGGCCTCGATCGCCATCTCTTCAAGGAGGGCGATATGCCTGCGAAGCCCGCCGATCCCGAGCAGCCGGTGAGCCCTCCGCCCCACCAGCCGCATCCCCATCCCCATGCGCCGCACGCAAGACCGCCCCATGTGGAGAAGAAGGAACAGCCGGTACACCGCAGCGGCTAAGCAGGCGACCTCTGTCCCTTTCGCTGGAGAGCGACCCAGGGACCGGCCAGGGCGACTCCGGGGGACAGAGCTTCTTTCGTCCGAATATCTGTCGTCCTCAATCGGAAGCCGAGGATGGTTGCGTTTGTCTTCCGATGCGCAAACCAAGGATTCTGCGCGAGGGCGCGCGATACCATGTCATGGCTCGCCTGACTCGCCATGAGATGGGCCTGGACTCAAAGGCCCAGAAGCAGCTGCTTCTTGCCATCATCAAGAGGGCAAAGAAGAAATACGAATTCCGGGTAGAGAATTTCTGCATCATGGGCAACCATTTTCATCTCCTGATCGTACCCGGGAAGGGTCAAAGCCTCTCGAGGATCATGCAATGGATCATGAGTGTCTTCGCGATGAGGTACAACCGCATCCACGGCTACTGGGGACCCGCCTGGGGCTCGCGATTCGTCTCCAGGATCGTGGATACATTCCGCGACCTCTTCACTACCTTCGAGTACATCAACCTGAATCCCGTAAAGGCCGGCCTCGTTTCCTTGCCTTGGGAATGGCCCCATGGCGGATTGCACCATGCGAGGGACGGCTGTCTCGATATCCTCGGTGAGCTCGACCCCATGATCAGCGCTCTTTTCCGGACCTTTCTTCCTTGATTGGGGCTTTCCCCGCGGAACGTCATGGGCCGAAGGCCTGACTGCGGAGGAGGTTCCGATATCTCCTGCCTCCTCCGAGCCCGCCGGCATCATCTCGAACTCGCCCCATCCTGCTGAACCGGGTCGCGGGGCGGATCTAGGTTGACGGCCGAGAGGGCATTCACCAGCTCACGTTCGGCCTCGATAAGCGGTATCGCGGCCTCGGCGCAGGAGCCCAACAGCTTCGATCGTGCCGCCTTGTCCTTCATTGCCTTCACGGATATCGAGGCGTCAAGGAAGCGCGAGGCAAGGACATGCCAGGCCGCCTCGGCCTTGCGCGCGGCGACGGCCGCGGCCGAGACCCCTGCCGCGAGCGCTGGGTCGGAGAGCCGGGAAGCCTCCAGTTCGAGCCATTCGGCATAGAGGGTCCTGAAGGCGGCGCCGCCCGTGCCGTTCCGCTCGATCGAGTTCGACATGTAGGCGAGGGCCGGCGAGAGGAGGAAGAAGGGGACCTCGTGGTCGAGGCCGGCGAGCCTGGACGGAAGGCGCTCCAGTTCAGGCAGGCCCGCCGACATCGACTCGAAGTCGCTGCCCTGGAGATTCCCGGCTGCGACGCGGATCGACCTCCTCGCCATGGCGTCGCGATCCGCCTTCCAGGGCGTGGCTGCGCGCTCGACCCAAGCGAACTCGCGCGCGGGCGGCCAGTTCTTCGTCGTCGACGAGCGGGCCTTCTCGAGGTCGCGGAGCCTGATGAACTGGAGCCCTTCGTATTCCGTGTCGGTCACGTAGGCGAGGCCCGCCTCGCGGTCCACCCTGAAGAGGGTGATCCAGTGCCAGCCGAAGCTCATGTAGGCCGGACCGAACTTGCCGTTATAACGGTAGGGCAGGTAACGCATGTCGACGCGCAGCATGACGGGGAGGCCGCGGCCCAGGACCTCGTAGACCTCCTTCCACATGTCACCGCGCGGGCCCGGCTTTCGGCTCTGCCACTTAATGCCCGTTGTGGCGAAGAATACCTCCCGCATGTCCGAGCTCCGTCCCCCGATGAAGGGGAACTTCCCGGCCTCATAGACGAAGGAGGGAGCTGCGCCGTAGCCGATGATCTCCGCCTCAGTGAAGCCGTAGCCCGCGGCGAGGAGGGCGTTGAGCATGGCCGAACTTTCGCAGTGCCTGCCAGTCGTGATACTCGTGGCATCGGCGGAGAGCTGACCTGTCGCCTTGCCGCCGTTTCCCGACCCCTCGACTCCGCAGGCCGCAAAGGCCATGGGCAGGGTCGCAGCCAGCATCCATCCTGTCTTTCTCATGCATACCTCCCTGGAACCTCGGGTTCCGTATGGGAGCAGTATGTCGCGAAGGGGAGACCGCCTCTTTCCGTGGCTTGCCCGGAACTGTCCAGATCTTGCTGAATATCGCCGGCCGGTACCGGCAGCGGCGCTGGGCTATGCGAGGGGGAGCCAGAGCTCGACCGCAGCCCTGTCCCCCTTCGAGAGGGAATGGTAGAGCTCGAAGCCCGGCGAGTCCGCGGGGAGGAAACCGGAATCGGGCAGGGCGACGCCGTAAAGGTAGGTATAGGCCTCGGCGTAGCCCGAGCGGCTCCCCTCGAAGCTGAGGACGAGGCAGGCGCTTCCTGGGAGCTCAAGCTCGTAGAGGCCGTGGGGTAGGGACTCGCCGGCCAAGAGCGGCGCGCAGGCCGAATAGCGCAGGTTGTCTTCCCTGGTTATTCCCGGGTTGTCCCAGGCTACGCCGTAGGCGAGGCTCGGCGGCTCCCTCTTCCCCGACCTGAACCAGGAGCCCATGAGCCTTCCCCAGGCCATGGCCGCGGCCCTGTCGTATCGGCCCTCTCCCCTCGCTTCCGCGAGCCGCAGGGGCTCGGTGCGGTCGAAGCGCCAGGGGAAGTCCTTCCTGGGCGCCGCGGTTGCATCGGCGACGGCGGCTTCAGTGGAGGCGCCCTCGTCGCTGCCTGGAGCGCCGACCGCGAAGATCCGGGACCGGGCGCGGAAGGCCCGCGGCGTCATCCTGAACCTCGCCTTGAAGTCGCGGGCAAAGGCGCTCGGCGTGGCGAAGCCGCATTCGAGCGCTATCTCGGACACCGGCATGGCAAGGTGGGTTTCGAGGAGGTTGGCCGCCCTGTCCAGCCTGAGCCGTTGTACGTAGGCCGCCGGGGATTCGCCCGCGATGGCCGAGAAAATGCGGTGGAAGTGGTACTTCGAGAAGGCTGCCTCCGCGGCCATGTCCTCGAGGCTGATGGGGAAGCCGAGCCTCAGGCCGGCCCAGCGCTTGGCCCGTTCGACGCGCTCGAGGTAGTCCTTTCTCGTGATGCTGCCTTCCGTCATGGAGGAAGAGTACCGGATCGGAGCCTGGTTTTCCATGCGTCTGTCGCCATCGGGCAGGGCAGGTTCTTGTCCTCCCGACGAGGCACTGGAAGAGCTCCTTGTCGAGGTCGACTTCAATAAGGTCGAAAGCGACTATGGCGGGCAAGCCGTTTTCTCGGCTATCCTCGGAACATCCATTGAACCGCGCAGAGGCATCCAGCATGAAAAAGACGGCAATCGTCACCATCGATATCCAGATGGACTACTTCCCCGGCGGGCGCTTTCCCCTCTTCAGGGCGAGGTCAGCCCTGCGGAAGGCGGCCAAGGTCCTGGCCGCGGGCAGGAGCCTCGGCCTGCCCATCTATCACATCAAGCATGAGGGCCTCAATCCCAAGGGGAGCTTCCTCGTACAGGGAACGGGGGGCGTCGAGCTCCACCCCGGCCTCGGCCTTCCGACCGAAGAAAGGGAGAGGATCTTCGTGAAGCATGAGCCCGATTCCTTCCAGGGCACGGGCCTCGAGGAGGCCCTCCGCGCCGTGGGGGTGGAGCGCGTGGTCTGGATGGGCATGATGAGCTGGATGTGCGTCGACACGACGGTCCGCTCGGCCTTTGCGAGGGGCTTCGAGGGCCTCCTCGTGGAGGATGCCTGCGCCGCCGGTCCCCTCAGGCATGGCGGTCTGCCTATCCTTCCCTGGACCTCCCACCGCGTTTTCATGGCCGCCCTCGGCGCCCGCTTCGCGCGGCTGGTGAAGGCCAAGGACGCGGAAACCTTCCTCTTGGAGTGACCACTCTCCACGAGCTCTGTCCCCGCCCCGCGAGGCCCGTTCTCTTTTTGCTGCCCGGCCGGCGCGCCCAGCGTCATCCCTGACGCGGCAGAAGCAAGCTTCTGCCCTGCCCCTTGGCTCCGCGTGCGTCGCTTCGCTCCGCTTGCCGATGGGAAGGGATTGTCGTGCCGCCTTCCGGCGGCTACGGCATCCCTGCGGCGCGAAGGCCTCGTAATTCGAGGCGCTTTCCTGCTATAGTGCCCGCATGGCTACCACTTTCGACGACAAGAAGATCATCTATACGATGGACCACGTCACCAAACGCTACGGGACGAAGGTCGTTCTCAAGGACATCTGCCTCTCCTACTACTACGGCGCGAAGATCGGCGTCATCGGCCTCAACGGCTCGGGCAAGTCGAGCCTCCTCAAGATCCTCGCGGGGAGGGACTCCGAGATCCTCGGCGAGACCTCCGTGGCGCCGGGCTACACGATAGGGATTCTCGAACAGGAGCCCTACCTCGAGCCCGGGAAGACCGTGAAGGAGGTCGTCTCCGAGGGCGTCCAGGAGATCGTGGACATGCTCGCGGAGTTCGACCGCATCAACGAGGCCTACGGCGATCCCGACGCCGACTTCGACAAGCTCGCGGCCAAGGCGGCCAAGATCCAGGAGAAGCTCGACAACGCCGACGCCTGGAACCTCGACGCGAAGCTCGACCTCGCGATGGACGCCCTGCGCTGCCCGCCGGCCGACAAGGTCGTCGACGTCCTCTCGGGCGGCGAGCGCCGCCGCGTGGCACTCTGCCGCCTCCTCCTCAGGAAGCCCGACATCCTCCTCCTCGACGAGCCCACGAACCACCTCGACGCCGAGACGGTCGCCTGGCTCGAGAAGCACCTCCAGCAGTACGAGGGCACGGTCATCGCCGTCACCCACGACCGCTACTTCCTCGACAACGTGGCGGGCTGGATCCTCGAGCTCGACCGCGGCGAGGGCATCCCGTGGAAGGGCAACTACTCGGGCTGGCTCGACCAGAAGGCCAAGCAGCTCGAGATGGAGGAGAAGGGCGAGTCAGCCCGCGCCAAGCAGCTCGAGCGCGAGCTCGAGTGGATCGGCATGAGCGCCAAGGGACGTCATGCGAAATCGAAGGCCCGCATCGAGCGCTACGAGAAGCTCCTCGCCGAGGAAGGCAAGGAGAAGGTCAAGGAAGCCCGCATCGTCCTCCCGACCGGCCCGCGGCTCGGCAACGTCGTCATCAAGGCGGACAACATCGCGAAGGGCTTCGACGACAAGGAGCTCTACGAGGGCCTCTCCTTCGAGGTCCCACCGGGAGCCATCGTCGGCATCATCGGCCCGAACGGCGCCGGAAAGACGACGCTGCTCAAGATGATCACCGGCGAGGACAAGCCGGACAAGGGCACGCTCACGTTGGGCGACACCGTGAAGCTCGGCTACGCCGACCAGAACCGCGCGGGCCTCGACCCCGAGAAGACCGTCTGGGAGCAGCTCTCGGGCGGCCTCGACATCATCAAGCTCGGGAAGCGCGAGGTGCCCTCGCGCGCCTACTGCTCCTGGTTCAACTTCTCCGGCAACGACCAGCAGAAGAAGGTCGGCGTCCTCTCGGGCGGAGAGCGCAACCGGCTCAACATGGCCCTCATGGTCCAGGACTGCGCCAACGTCCTCCTCCTCGACGAGCCCACGAACGACCTCGACGTCAACACGATGCGCGCCCTCGAGGAAGCGTTGGACGACTTCGCCGGCGCCGCCCTCGTCGTGAGCCACGACCGCTGGTTCCTCGACCGCGTCTGCACCCACATCCTCGCCTTCGAGGGCAACTCCGAGGCCATCTGGTACGACGGCAACTTCACCGAGTACATGGAGTGGCGCCGGTCGCAACTGGGGGCTGAAGCGGACAGACCGCACCGCATTGTTTATCGCAAACTTGAAAGGTAACGCGCGGTCTGTCCGCTCTCCCGAATCCGCGCTTTACCGATGTCGCGCGGATTCGGGTGGCCTGGTTGGCCGCCGGATCGCTTCACATGGTGGTGCGATCCGGGCGAAGCCCGAAAGATCGATAGGATCAGAGGAATTGTCTATCGCAAGCTTGAACGCCAGGTCCGACGTCCTCTCCCTCCTCGCCTCCTACGGGCCCTCGGACCCGGGCGAGGAGAAGGCGAAGTCGCGCATCGCGGACTTCGTGGCGGCCAACACCGAGCTCGGGCGGCCCAATCCCGCCGGCCACATCACGGCCTCGGCCCTCGTCGTGGACGCATCCTTCGGGCGCCTCCTCCTCGACCACCACGCCAAGCTCGGCATCTGGGTCCAGTTCGGAGGACACGTCGAGGAGGGCGAGGGCGTGGCCGAGGCTGCCCTCCGCGAGACCAGGGAGGAATCGGGCCTCGCCTCGGTCCGCCTCCTCTCGCCCGCGATCTTCGATGTCGATGTCCACACCATCCCGAAACGCGGCGAGGTCGCGGCCCACTACCACTACGACCTCCGCTTCCTCGCGGTGGCCGATCCAGAAGAGGCCTTTGCGGTCTCTGCGGAATCGCTCTCGCTCCGCTGGATAGCCCTCGAGGAACTGCCCGCCTATTCCTCGAGCGAGTCGATGCTCCGCATGGGGCGCAAGGTCGCGGCGCTGCGGAGCAGGGCCGCCGTGACGGGCTGAAGCCGTTCCGGCGCGCCGGGCTTCAGTCGGTTCGCGAGCCGCTTCCGATGCCGGGACCGAGGTCCACGTCGACCATGCGCCCCTCGACATAGCTGCGGATCTTCCGGGGCAAGGCGAAGCGCGGGTCAGCGAGGAGCCGCGCCGCCTCCGCCCGCGCGAGCGGCGCGCGCATCGGGCTGACCGCGGCCGCGGCGTCGAGGGCCGTGAGGTCTTCCGCGTCGAGGCTCGCGAAGGGCTTCTCCATGATGCCCCAGAGGTCCCAGGGCAGGAGCTCGAGGCCTGCGAGGGCGGCGAGGTCCCGCACGAAGTCGCCCATCACGAAGTCCCAGCCCGACATGTCGAAGATGCCATAGCGGCCAGGGTTGTCGCCCTTCCGGCAGGCGAGCCAGGCCTCGCCGCCCGAAAGGAAGGCCCCATCGGGAAGGTCCATGGGGTCGAAGGGAACCTTGAGCCTGTCGGTCATGATGGCGTCGAGCTGGGGATCCGAGATCAGCCAACGCGAGCTTGCCGCATCCCACCGCTCGACCACCCAGTGGTCCTCGCCGTGGTTCGGCATGAAATACATGCCGAAGCCGCAGCGGGCCCTCGCGGGTATACCCGCCTCGCGGAGGGCCGCGGCGAAGAAGAGGCTGAAGTCGCGGCAGTTGCCGATGATCCTGCGTTCGGGCGGGAGGGGAAGGACAGAGTCACGCTTCCGGCCGAGGCTGGCGTTGGCAGCCGCAATGGCCGCGAGTCGGTCAGGAAGCCGCCGGAGGTTGGTCTCGTCCCGGCTCCTCTCCCTGTCCTCGGCGAGGCCGTAGGCGCTGCGCCAGAAGACGTGGACATCGAGCCCCCGGATGCGCTCCGCGATCGCGCGAGGATCGGGGCCTGGGTCTTTCACGAGCGCCATGAGGAGTCTCTCTCCTTCGCCTGCTTCCGAGAAGGGGCCCTGCGCGAGGTAGCCGGCCTGGGCTGTTTCGTTCATCGTTTTGCTCCTGTCGAGGAGTATACCGCATGCGCAGGTTCGGGCGTCATCATGACGGCCGCGGAGCCGGGGATCGGGGATACGTTCTTCCTTGCTTCCCGGTCCTCCCCTGCCTAGAATCGATAGCATGGGTATCGCGAGGAGGAAGACGTTCAGGGCCGCGGCGCTGCTGCTTGCGGCCGTCGTCGCCTCCCGGCTCTGGGCGGAGTCTCCAGACGAGCGGCCGCCTTCGGGGGCTGCAAGGATCCTCCTCCTCCAGTCGCACTACCAGGGCTATCCCTGGACCGATTCCATCACCGAGGGAGTCATGAAGACGCTTGGAGGTTCGGCTCGCCCGGTCGAACTATCCGTCGCCTACCTCGATTCCCGGCGCAACTTCGACAAGGCCTACGAGGATGCCTTCGTCGCCTACCTCGAGACCCGCTTCTCCGCCGGACAGCGTTTCGACCTCATCATCACGGGCGATAACGAGGCCCTCTCTTTTGTCGTTGCCCACCGGCAAGGCGTGCTCGGTGGCGCTCCGGTGGTCTTCTGCGGAATCAACGATTTTTCGAAGGCGATGCTTGGCGACCTTGCCGAGGTGACAGGCATCACCGAAGACGCGGACATGCTCCCCGCGATGATCGCCGCCCTCGACCTGAGGCCGCAGGCGAGGAAGGTCGCGGTCTTCCTGTCGTCGAATGCGACGGGAGACGCCCTCGAGTCCCAGTTCTCGAAGGAAGTCGAGGAGCCGCTGCAGGGACGGCTCGAGTGCCATTACTACCAGGGCCTCTCGCTCGAGGCCATGTGCGAGGTGGCGGGAAACCTGGCCGACGATACGATAGGGGTCTTCCTCAACCTCACCCGCGATGCGGCCGGCAATACCATCGACCCCATCGGGGCCGCCGAAAAGGTTTCAGCGGCAAGTCCCGTACCCTTCTTCTCCTTCTGGGAAATCTACCTCAAGCACGGCATCCTTGGCGGACGCATGATCTCCGGGCAGGCCCAGGGCGAGGATGCCGCCGCCCTCGCCCTCCGCATCCTCGCGGGGGCCCGGGCCTCCTCCCTCCCCGTGATGCGGGGGAGGACGAGCCCCTTCGTCTTCGTCTGGGACGAGATGCAGCGCTTCCACGTGAAGGAACGCGCCCTGCCGCCCGGAAGCACGATACTCGGCAGGCCTGACTCCTTCTGGTACCGTCATGCGACAGTGCTGGTGGTGAGCGGCGCCATCATCGCCCTCCTCACGGTCTTCCTCGTCATCCTCATCGCCCTTCTCTCCCGTACGAAGCGAGCCGAGCGCGGACTCATGGAGAGCGAGGCCTCCCTCCAGGCCTCGCTTGAGGAAAAGGAAGTCCTCATCCGCGAGATCCACCACCGCGTAAAGAACAACCTCCAGATCGTCGCATCGATCCTCAGCCTCGGGAAGGGACGCGGCGCCGACTCGGAGATCGATGCCGCCCTCGTCGCGGCGAGGTTCAGGATCGAGGCCATGGCCTTTGTCCATGAGGAGCTCTACGAGTCGGAAGAACGGTCCAGGGTTGATTTCCTGGCGCTCATCGACCGCATCGTCCGCAGGCTCAGGGATTCCCTCAGCCCTCCGGGCGTGGAGATCCAGTATCCCGTAGCCGGCCGCATTTTCCTCGACATCGACAGGGCCTTTCCCTGTGGCCTCATCGTCGAGGAGCTTGTCAGCAACTCGCTCATCCACGCCTTCGTCGGCAGGCATTCGGGCTATGTGGAGATATGCATTGCCGAAGAGCCCGGCAAGCTCAGATTATCCGTCGCCGACGATGGCATAGGCCATCCCGAAGGCTTTGATCCTGCGGGTTCGGGCTCGGTGGGCTATTCCATCGTGTGCGCCCTCGCGAGCCAGCTCGGCGCCGATTTCTCCCTCGTCTCGGGGCCTGGCGGCTCGACTGCCAGTCTCGTGGTGCCCATGGCTCCCCCCGCGCAGTGACCGAGCCGCCGCACCATCGCGCGGACCGCGGCGCGGGCCGCCATAGCTTGAATGCCCCGTGCCATGGCGGATACTATCCTTTCCATGCGACGCGATGACTGGCGGCGGAAACTCGCTGCCCTTGGAATAACGAATCCGGGCCCGAGGGGCGAGGAACTCCTCTCGAGGCTCGAGGAACTCGCCCTCGGCGACGATCCGCGGCTTGACGGGGCGGCCCTCGGCAGCCTCGGCTCTGGACCTTCGGCGGCCAACGGCCTCCTTCTCCTCGCAGGCGCCAACCTCGCCTTCGTGGCACCTTCTCCCGGCCCCTTGAGGGTCTGGTCGACCTCGAGCCTCGACTCGGGCGGCCCCCGGCCGCCCCTCGGCGTGGGCACCGAATGGTCGGAGCGCGGCCTCTCCTGGCGTCTCGAGGCGCTGTTGCCAGAGGCCGCTCCGCGGCGTCCAGACTTCACGACCGGCGTCCCGGGACAGGGCGCTGCGGGCTGCGGCACCGATGCGGCCCTTGTTTCTACCGCGAAGCGCATCATCGAGGTGGTGGTCGCTGACCTGGACCTCCTCCCCGATCTCTGGGGCCTCGCGGCCGCCTGCTACGACCGAAGGGGCATGGACGCGCCCGAGCGGCGCGCCTTCGCGGCCCTGAGCTTCCTCCCCTTCATGTCAGATGCGGGTCCCGGACCCGACGGCATGAAGGTCTTCTTCCGCGACGAGATCCTCGGCTCCGACGAGAGGGAAGCCCTCGAGTCCTGGGCCGGCGCTGTCGAATCGCGCATCGCGTCCAGGAGGACCGCGCCCTGGGGCTCGGGACTCGCGAAGCTCCGCGAGCGCGACGAGCGCGAGGGCTCCTCGCGCTTCCACCGCGCGGCAGCTGCCTTCCTCCAGTGGGCCGACGTGTACATCACGGCGGGCGGCCTCGTCCCCGGCGACGAGGACTTCATCAAGGCGATGAACCGCCGCGTCCTCGAGCCGGACGCCCCGGCTGCAGGAGCCGCGGCCGGTGTCGGCACCTCGGCCGCAGGTTCGGCCAAGGCCGCCGCCAGGGGCGACGTTCCTGGCGCGACCGCGGGCGCCGTCCCCTCGCCGGAGGAGCGCCTCGCCGCGGCCCTCGCCAAGCTCGAGGCCCTTACCGGCATGGCGCCCATCAAGGAGCAGGTTAAGAGCCTCTCCAACCTCATGCGGGTGCATAAAAGGCGCGAGGACCTCGGTATGAAGGTCCCCCGTGCGAGTCTCCACTCGGTCTTCGTGGGCGGACCGGGCACGGGCAAGACGACGGTCGCCCGCCTCCTCGGCGAGATCTTCGCGGCCCAGGGCTTCCTCGCCAAGGGCCACCTCGTGGAGACCGATCGCGCCGGCCTCGTCGCGGGCTTCGTGGGCCAGACCGCTGGCAAGGTCGACGAAGCCGTGAGCCGCGCCCTCGACGGCGTCCTCTTCATCGACGAGGCCTACTCCCTCATCCCCGAGGAGGGCGGCAACGACTTCGGCAAGGAAGCGGTGGACACCCTCCTCAAGCGGATGGAGGACTACCGTGACCGCCTCGTCGTCGTGGTCGCGGGCTATCCCGAGGAGATGGACCGGTTCCTCGACTCGAACCCGGGGCTTGCGAGCCGCTTCGGCAGGCGCTTCGCCTTCGACGACTTCTCGCCGGCCGAGCTCGAGACGATCTTCCAGCGCTTCACCGAGGACGCGGGCATGCGCCTCACCGATGCGGCCCTCGGCAAGCTCCGAGTCTTCCTCGGCGCGGCCTACTCCTGCCGGGACACGACCTTCGGCAACGGACGCTTCGTGCGCAACTGCTTCGAGAAGGCCCTCGAGCGCCAGGCCGACCGCCTCGCCGCCTTCGCCGACCTCTCGCCGGAGCTCCTCGCGACCATCGAGGAAACGGACATACCCGATGCGCTATGAGGATGATGCCATGGGCCTCGTGAAGACGGCCACCCAGATAGGCCATATCAGGAAACTTGCGGTCACCATCTCGGAGATCCTCGCCGAGTCCATAGGCCTCGTGCGGCCGGGCCTCTCCACCCGCGAGCTCGACGCCGCCATCGAGGCCATCATGGCCCGCCGCGGCGTCAACGGGCCCTGCAAGGGCTACGAGGGCTTCCCCGCGGTGAGCTGCATCTCGGTGAACGAGGTCGTGACCCACGGCAAACCCGACGGCCGCGTCCTCGCGTTGGGCGACATCGTCGATATCGATCTCGTGATCGAGAAGGGCGGCTTCTTCGCCGATGTATCGAAGACCGTGGCGGTCGGCAGGCTCGAGGGCGTGGCCCTCCGCCTCGTCACGATGGCCGAGGAATGCCTCGAGGCGGGCCTCGCCGTCGTGCGGCCGGGCGCGACCCTCGGGGACATCGGCTTCGCGGTCCAGTCCCGCGCCGAAGGCGCGGGCTTTTCCGTCGTGCGGGAGTTCTGCGGCCACTTCATAGGCACCGACATGCACGAGGGGCCGCCCGTCCTCAACTACGGCCGCCCCGGTACGGGCCTCCGGCTCGAGCCCGGCATGATCCTCTGCGTCGAGCCCATGATCAACGAGGGCAGGCGGGCCATCACCGTCGATCCCGACGGCTGGAACACGAGGACCCGCGACGGCAAGCTCTCCTCGAGGTGCGAGCACATGGTCCTCGTGACCGAGAACGGGCACGAGGTCCTCACGCGCCATCCCCGCGAACTCGTCGTGGAGGTGCGTTGAGCGATTCCGGTCGGCGGGGCACCTCGCGCCCTGCCACTGTCGCCGCCCATGATGGGCCGAAGCCCCGGGCGCCGCGGAACCGCACCCTGAGCATCCCGGAGGGCGATCGGGAGCGCCTCGCGGCCCGGCTCGTCCGGCCGCGGCCCCCGTCGGAGGGGCAGTCGCCGGCGCGGCAGGCGGTGCAGCCGCCCCGGCAGGCGGAACGCGGCGTGCCCGCGGTGGCATCCGCAGCGACCGCCGCCTTCGAGCTTGCCGGGCTCCTCGACAGGACGGTCTGCGCCGACCTCTTCGACGTCCTCGACCTGCTGCCGAAGGGCTTCGCCGACCTCCTCTTCCTCGACCCTCCCTACAACCTCGACAAGGACTTTGGCGGCCTCCGCTTCTCCCGCCGCGATGGAGCTTCCTATCTCGCCTGGCTCCGCTCCTGGCTCCCCCGCCTCGTGCCCGCCCTCAGGCCAGGCGCCTCGATCTACCTCTGCGGCGACTGGGAGAGCTCAGGCGCCCTGCAGTCGGCCCTGTCCGAGGTCGCCGTCATCCGGAATCGCATAACCTGGCAGCGGGAGAAGGGACGGGGCGCCCAGGCCAACTGGAAGGCCTCGAGCGAAGACATCTGGTTCGCCACCCTCTCGGAGGACTACTGGTTCGATGTGGAGGCCGTGAAGCAGCGACGCCGCGTCCTCGCCCCCTACCGCGAGGAGGGCCTCCCCAAGGACTGGGAGGAGACCCGCGATGGGCGCTTCCGCCTGACCCATCCAGGCAATTTCTGGGATGACCTCTCTATCCCCTTCTGGTCCATGCCCGAGAACACCGACCATCCGACGCAGAAGCCCGAGAAGCTCCTTGCGAAGCTCATCCTCGCGAGCTGCCCTCCGGGCGGCGTCGTCCTCGATCCCTTCCTCGGCTCGGGCACGAGTGCCGTCGTGGCGCGGAAGCTCGGCCGCCATCATGTGGGCATCGAGGTCAACGAGGAGTACTGCATCTGGGCGGAGAAACGCCTCGAGTTCGCCCTGTCGGACAGGACGATCCAGGGCTATGAGGACGGAGTCTTCTGGGAGAGGAACACGAGGAAGCCGAGGGCCTGACCGCGCGGCCCGGGTCCCGGACTAGCCCACATTTCTAACGCTTCGCTAAACTTCGTTCACAGCAAAATCGGGCTTAGCGCTAGGAGCGACTGAGCGACAACGCGATCAGCCCGATTTTGCGTAACCCTCTCAATGCTTCACTACAGCAGCCAAATACATCATTATCAATACCTGTCGTGAGAAATGCGGACTAGCGCGACTTGTCCTCGAGGAGTTTGTTGGCGAAGGCGAGGTCGCTCTCGAGCCTCTCGAGCTTGCCTTCCTGGTCGAGGGCCTTCTGCTCGAGGGCCTTGACCCGCTTCCTGAGCTCCTCGTAATCCTTGCCGCCTGCTTTGGCCTTCGCTATTTTCACCTTGGTGATGTAATCGCCCCCCACGGCCAGTGCCGTGATGAGGACGACTCCGCCCGTGATGATGAGTGTTATTACCATGATTGCGCCCTCTTGATGCCGAGAATAAGGGCCATCATAGCCGCCATGTCCAGGCGCTACAAGGGCGTCCGAAAGGCGCGCGGAGGCCGATTCCTCGGTTTGACCATACGCCTTGGCCTCGACCTTCCTCTGTGGCATACTGTCCGGGATGCGTCTCTTCCCCGTGCTCATGGGCCTTCTTTCGGGCCTTCTCTTCGGTCTCTCCACGCCGCTTTCCAAGCTCCTCCTCGAGGGCTGCAACAGCTTCCAGGTCGCCGGCCTCCTTTACCTCGGCGCCGCCCTCGCTTTCCTTCCCCATGTGTTGCGGAAGGGGAGGGCCGAGCTGCGCACCCTTGCAGCGGGGGGCAAGCGTCTCCCCCTCGCGGGCATCGTTCTCGCCGGAGGCATCCTCGGTCCCCTCCTCCTCATGACAGGATTGAAAGCGGCCAACGCGTCCTCCGTGTCGGTCTGGCTCAACATGGAGCTCGTGGCGACGGCCTGCCTCGGCTTCCTCTTCTTCAAGGACCACCTCGATGGGCGGGCCTGGCTCGGCGTCCTCCTCACCCTCCTCGCGGGCGTCCTCGTCGCGGTCCGCGAACGGCAGGGCGGCCTCGTTGCGGGCGGCCTCGTCGCCGCGGCCTGCCTCTGCTGGGCGGTCGATAACCACCTCACCGCCCTCATGGATGGCATCTCCGCCGAGACGGTAACCTTCGTGAAGGGCCTCGCGGGAGGCTTCACGAACTTCGTCATCGGCTGCGTAGTGGCGGGAGGGCTGCCGGCGCCAGCGGACGCGGCCTGGGCCCTCCTCATTGGCGTCTTTTCCTACGGCGTGAGCATCGTCCTCTACGTCACCTCTGCCCAGAACCTTGGCGCCACGCGGAGCCAGATCCTCTTCTCGACGGGCCCCTTCTGGGGCATCCTCGCCGCCTTCCTCTTCCTGGGCGAGAGGATCGAGCCCCTTGTCTTCGCGGCCATGGCTCTCCTTGCGGGCGGCATAGCCCTTTCGTCAACGGACCGCCACGTCCACCTCCATCACCACGCCGCCTTCATTCACACGCACCTTCACCGTCACGACGATCTCCACCATGGCCACGCCCACCTCGGCGGAGATCCTCCTCCCGGCACCTGGCACTCCCACGAGCACCGCCACGAGGAGACCGACCACAGCCATCCCCACTATCCCGACCTCCACCACCGGCACGGGCACGAGGGGAAGAGCGCATAACGCGGCCTTGCCGCCGCTGCGGTGCCGGCAAGGCGTGGAGCCGCCTGGAGGGTCCCTCGGCCGCCTCCCCGTCCGGCCGCTAGCGGCAGGCCTCGAGCCTGGCGAGGCTGACGCCCTCGCCCTGGAGGCTGAAGGAGGCCTTGGACGTGAAGCCGGGACCTGAATCGATGCGACCCGAGGCGAGGTCAGCGCACCAGACGCGGGAGAAGTCGCGCCTTATGCTGACGTAGACCCGTGCGCGCGCAGGATCGAAGACCATGGAGGCGAGGGTCTCCCATTCGCGCGCCTGGGTGACGGCCGCGAGGAGGCCGAGGAAGTCTCGGGCGCGGAGGGGCCAGCCGAGCGCTTCGAGGCTTCGTGCAAGGGTTCCGTAGCGGTCGAGGCCGGGCCTCGAGGGGTCATCCTCGCCATTTTCCGGGATGTGGCCCCCAAGGCTGTCCACGGGAAAGTTCGTCATGACGATGCTCGTCCCCGATATGCGCGTGACGCTGTTCTTCCCCTCGCTCGACTCGAGGACGAAGGCCCCGCCCTTCGCGTCGGCGAAGAGGTTGTGGAGCATGTTCGTCTCGGGCGGCACGGGGGCGTAGGCCACGGTGCGGTCGCCGATCAGGGCGAGAACCTCTCCGATGGTGGCGCAGCTCCGCAAGGCGTCGCGATAGAGCTCGGCGACCGGGAGGACGCCGGGCCCCGGCCCGACGTTGCGGTGCCGCGGCGAGATGTTGCCCTGGAAGTTGGCGAAAAGGCCGTGGCGGTTCATCGAGGCAGTCTCGAGCCATGTTCCTCCGATCTGGACATCGAAGGAGAAGAGGCCATCCTCTCCGTCGACCATCCTGAAGCGGCAGGGAAAGTCCCAGCAGTCGAAGTTCATCCCGTAGACCGGGGCCTTCGAGTACCACGCGAAGCTGCTGCACATGGGGAACTCCTATCAAAAAAGTTATGCGCTACTTTATGGCCGCGTATGTCAGGCCTTATCCGCCGCGGCTCCGGCGAGGGGCACTCTGATCTCCGACCTATAGTCAGCGGCGAAGCGGTTGCCTGGCGGATAGACCTCGAGCCGCGGCGCCTCGGCGGCCTCCAATCCGGACTGGGCGAACCACTCCGCCCAGACGCGGGGCCAGAGTCCTTGAAGGGCGGAGGGGAAGGGACCTACGGCCTCGAAGACGGCCCAGGTGGCGGCTGGAAGGCCGAGGCGCAGCATGCCTGCCGGTATCGAATTGGCCTTCGCCCCTCCCTTGCCGGACGCCGTTTCGAGGAGGACGCCGACCACGTAGAGGAAGTCCTCGCGCGCCTCGTCGTGGCCGGTGAGGGCCGCGACGAGGCTCTGACCCGCCTGCGCGAGATTGCCAAGCGAGGCGAGCCGCCCGTCTTCCTCGAGTTCCTTCCAGAAGAGGGGCACCCTGCGGAAGCTTTCCTCGGCCGCCGCCGGGACGCGGAGGCCGAAGCCCGCGATGAGGCCCGGCCCCTGTCGCTCAAGCCTGTACGCGATGGGCTCGGAGCCCTTGAGCGAGAGGACGATGGCGAGGGGATTGTAGGCGGCGAGGCGGGCTCCGGGCGACCGCGCCTCCCTCGGGCTCAAGCCGTAGAGGCGCCTGAAGGCCCGCGAGAAGGCGTCTACCGATTCGTAGCCATATTGGGCCGCGATGTCCGACACAGATGCTTCACCCGTCGCGCCGCCCGCGGCGAGGGCGCGGGCGGCTTCGGAAAGGCGCCGGCGCCGCAGGTACTCGCCCGCGGTCATCCCTGTCACCACCTCGAACATCCTGAGGAAATGGAACACCGAACAGTTGGCCTGCGCCGCTGCCTCTTCCCAGGTCCAGTCCTCAGTGAGGTGCTCCTCGATCCAGGAGAGGGCGGCGTTGAGCCGTGATTGCCAGTCCATCGTGGTCATGCAGTCTGCCTCGGGAAGGATTCTACTCCGGCGAGCCGGCCCTGTGACCGCTTTTTCTTGCCGAGAACGGCAGGGTTTCATGGCCGCGCCTGTGCTCCCGGTCAGCCCGGGATCCTCCCCGCGGCGATGTCCGCCTCGACATCGCCGAGCCAGCCGCCGAAGGCGACGTCGAAGAGGCCTGCTTGCTCGACCTCGAGGTTGTGGCCCGCCGCGTCGATGACGTGGAAGCTCGCGCGGGGATAGCGTTCCGCGAGCCTCAGTGCGTCGCGCCAGCCCACCGAGGCGTCCTGCCTGCCGAGGACAAAACAGGTTGGGCGATCGAAGTAGGGGTCGAATGGCCGGCCTTCGCCGCCGGTTCCGCCGCCGGTTCCGCGGGGCAGCGCCTGACCGCGGTCGGCGGGTTCCGCGGCTGCGGTGGCGTTTACACGCCTCGCCGGGCCGAAACCGTCGAAGGAGAAGCAGAGGCCGTCCGTGGCGACCATCTGCTCGAAGACCCTCGATCGCGAAAGGTAGATGCCGGAGAGGATCTCCCGCTTGGTTCGTTCGAAGGTGTAGGCAGTCCGCGAAACAGAGCATTCCTCGAAGCCTGCTACGTCGCGGGGATCTGCGCCTTCTCGCCATCCCTCCTCGTCCCTGAGCACGACGGGAGGATCGACGTCGCGTTCCTCCCTCCGCGAAACGATGGCGGAACAGAGGAGGAAGAGGCCCTCCACGCGGCCGCCGAACTCGCGCAGGAGGGCCCTTGCCATGTAGCCGCCGTAGGACTCGCCCGCGAGGAGGAAGCCGCCAGCGGGCAGGACCTCGCGGATGAAGCCGGCGAGGGCCGCCAGGATGGCGTCGGAGCTCGTGGGCTCGGGAAGGTCGAGGGACTCGCCCATGAAGGGTAGGTCGGGATAGATGCGGCGGTAGCGTTGCGCGCTCCGGCCGCCCTCGGGCCTGCCCGCGGCGGCCGAGGGCGGGATCGGGGCCCTTCCCTCGGCGTCGAAGAGGGGCTCGAAGGCCCCGAAGCTCATGCGCCGGTCGAGGGTCGCGCCATGGAGGGCGACGAAGGGGAGTCCCTCGCCGATGTCCTCGTAGACGATGCCCGATTTCGTTCTCTTCTTCATGCCTTGCCTCCCTGGTTGATCGCGCGGAGCCAGGCCGCGCATTCGTCGATTGCAGTCCAGGCGGTCTCCAGTGCCGCGCCGAGGACGAAGAAGGAATGGATCATGCCTTCGTAGTGGAGTCTCGTCGTCGCGATACCCGCTTTTGCAAGGCGGCTCGCGTACTCCGCTCCCTCGTCGCGCAAGGGGTCGAAGCCCGCGGTCAGGACCAGGGCCGGAGGAAGGCCCTTGAGCCTTTCTTCGCGGAGGGGCGAGGCGCGGGGATCCGCGGCGGCGGCACCGCCGCAGCTCTGTCCCTCGCCTCTGCCCGGGGCCGCGCCGAGATACCAGTCGCGGTAGAGGCCGAGGCTCCCGAGCGAGAGCCAGGGCCCATGGCCGAAGAGTCGGTGCGAACCGCGGTCGAAGTCGGCGAGGTCGAGCCAGGGACAGAGGAGGAGCTGTGCTGCGGGACGGGGGAGGCCGCCGTCCCGGGATTCCTGGCAGAGGCGGGCCGCGAGATTCGCTCCCGCGCTCTCGCCCGCGACGAGGATCCTGTCCGGGTCGCCTCCGAGGGCGGCTGCGTTCGCGCCGAGCCAGACGAGGGCAGCTATCGCGTCATCGAGGGCGGCCGGGAAGGGCTGTTCCGGCGCGAGGCGGTAGTCGACCGAGGCGACGAGGCAGGGCGTCCTTGCGGCGAGCGCTGCGCAGACAGGGTCGGCCTCCTCGACCGAGCCGAAGACGAAACCGCCGCCGTGGAAGTAGAGGAGGAGGGCGAGTGGCCCTTCGACGGGAGGCCGGTAGATGCGGAGCCTCAGAGCCTGGCCGCCCGTCGGTCCGGGGGCCATGAGGTCGGAGATTGCGACTTCTCCATCCCTGACCTCGGCCCAGGCGGCGATCGAATTCTCCTGCCTGAGTCGCGCGGGCGAGGGCCGGGCCGGCGCGCCGCTGCCCTGTCCTGCGCCGCCCGGCTCCCAGTCCGGCGCTATCGACTCGAGGAAGGCCTGTACCTCGGCGACGGGGGCGCTCCCGTCAGGGTTTCTGTAGAATATTCTGCGTTTTATCTTGTCCATGGCCGTATTCTGTTGGATGATCGCGACAGGGTATGTCATACTTTTACAGCAAGGGGACGACAATGAACAGGCTCGACCGCGCCATGGGCATCCTCCTCCTCCTCAGGGGCGGCAGGGTCGTATCGGCCACCGACCTCGCGGAGCGCTTCGAGGTCTCGGTCCGTACCGTCTATCGCGACATCGAGGTCCTCTCGGGCCTCGGCATTCCCGTCGTGCCCGAGATGGGGAGGCGGGGCGGCTTCCGCCTCTCCGAGGGCTACTTCCTCCCTCCCGTCACCCTCGGGACGGAGGAGGCGGTCTCCCTCCTCCTCGGCCTCATCCTCATGCGGCGCTTAAGGGTCATGCCCTTCCCGAAGGAGGCGGACTTTGCCGAGCGCAAGCTCCTCGCCGCCCTGCCCGAGGAGACGCGGCGCATGATGGAGCGCGCATCGCGCCTCATCGGCTTCGAGCGGGTGCCCGCCGACCTCCTCCACCCCGAACGCGACGATCCCCTCGCTCCCGGCGCCGGGGAGGGGCGCGAGGGCGATGCGAACGGCCTCGAGACGAGGGTGGTGGGCAAATTCCTCGAAGCCATCCTCTCGCGTTCGCGGGTGCGGCTCTCCTACAGCTCGCCCTACCGGCCCGCACCCGAATCGAGGGAGGTCGAGCCTCGGGGCATCGTCTGGGACCGGGACCGCTGGTACCTCGTCGGCGACGTGGAGGAGAGGCCCGGCGAGGCGCGGATGTGGCGGTCGGACCGCGTCCTCGAGATCGGCGCTGCGCCCTCGATGCATCCTCCCAGGGACGTCTTCGATGTCGATGACATCCTCGACCGCAGGTGGCTCGGCAAGGCCATGGAGCGCTGGCGCGGCGAGTGCCCGGTCCGGATCGCCCTGACCCAGGCCCAGGCCGCCCTCCTCCGCGCGGACTGGTATTATGGACATGCGAACTTCGAGGACCTCCCCGACGGCCGGACCGCGATGGGCTGGGGCGAGTCCTCCCCCGACATCGTGGCTGCCCTCGTGCGTTGGCTCGGGCCCGGCGCCGAACTCCTCGAACCGGCGGCCTGGCGGGCCAGGATCGCCGCCGACCTCGAGGCGATGCTCGCAGGCCATCGCGGCTGAGGCCCCAGCGCAGGCCTGTCCTTGCGCCGGCCTGCGGCTTGAAGCTATCTTCGGAGAAGGGGGAATCCATGGAAGACGAGGTAAACGTGGTCGCAGCAGTCCAGCCGACCAGGGCCTCCAGGGTCAGCCTGCGCGAGATCACCGAGGATAGTCTGGGGGATGTGCTCCGCCTTTCGGTGGCCGAGAACCAGAAGTGCTTCGTGGCCTCGAACGCCGTGTCGATAGCGCAGGCGCATTTCGCGGGCGACTCGGCATGGTTCCGCGCCATCTACGCCGACGACGTCCCTGTGGGCTTTGTCATGCTCGAGGTCGATTTCGGGAAGCCCGAGTATTTCCTGTGGCGGTTCATGATCGATGCCCGCTTCCAGCGCCTCGGCTTCGGCCATCAGGCCCTCGACCTCCTTGTCGAGCATGTCCGGGGCCTTCCTGGCGCCTCAGAGCTCCTCGTGAGCTATGAACCGGGGGAAGGCAATCCAGGCCCCTTCTATCACTGCTATGGTTTCGTGGACGATGGGCGCTTCATCGACGGCGAGTACATTTCGGTACTGAAGCTTTAGCGGTCCGTTCGGGCAAGCAGGCCCAGGCAAGGAGTGGCACATGCAGCAGACCTTCCTCTCGGCGACGATCCTCCTCATCCTCATCACGGATCCCCTCGGGAACATCCCGCCCCTCCTCGGCATCCTCAAGAACGTGGACCCGAAGCGGAGGACCATGGTCATCCTGCGAGAGTGCGGCATAGCCTTCTTTGTCCTCCTCGTCTTCCTCCTCTTCGGCCGCCAGATCCTCGGCGTCCTCAGGCTCTCCGAGGATACCTTGAGGATTGCGGGCGGCGTCATCCTCTTCCTCATCGCCCTCAACATGGTCTTCTCGAAGTCGGGCGCAGGCCTCGTGGAGGAGGGCGATACCGGCGAGCCCTTCATCGTGCCCCTCGCCATTCCCCTCATCGCGGGTCCCTCGGCCATGGTCACGGCCATGCTCATCTCGGGTTCCGATCCCCACCGCATGCTCGAGTGGATTGCCGCCCTCGCCGTCACCATCGCGACGAGCGCCGTGGTCTTCCTCCTCGCGAACCGCATGCAGAAGATCCTTGGCCAGCGCGTGATAGCCGCCTTCGAGAAGCTCATGGGCCTCGTCCTCACGGCCATCGCCATCGACATGCTCCTCAAGGGGCTCGCGAGCTACATAGCTGCACTGGCTATAGCGAAGTAGGCCCGGCTGCCGCGGCAGCGCTGCGCTAGATCGCCACGGGCCGCGGGACATGACCGGCGCACTGCGCCGCGGCCCATCTCATGTTTCTTTCGACAAACGCGCGCTCAGGTAGTACAATCCCTCCTTGGCGCGGCCGCGGGCCGCCGCCCACTCCAAGGAGGCACTGCATGACCGTCTACGAGGGCAACATCGTCACCTGCGACGCGAAGGGAAGCGTTGCGCGATACCTGATCGAGGACGCGGGGAAGATAGCCTTCGTCGGCGACCGCCTCCCCGAGGAGTACGCCTCCGTGCCCAGGACGGCCCTCGGCCAGAAGGCCCTCCTCCCGGGCTTCGGCGATACCCACATCCACTTCATGTCCTACACCCTCTTCTCGGCCGGCCTCGACATAAGGGCTGCAGCCTCGATCGCCGATTCGCAGGCCATGATCGCGGCTTTCCGCAGGGACCGCGATTCCTCGCTCGTCCTCGGCTTCGGTGCCTCGGCCAACAGCGTGAAGGAGAAGCGCCTCCTCGAGCGGGCGGATATCGACGCAGTCTGCCCCGACCGTCCTGTATTCATCGTGAAGTACGACGGCCATGCGGGCATCGCGAACTCCGCGCTGATCAACATGGTGAAGGAGAAGCTCGGCAGCCTCCGCGGCTTCGGCGCCGAGTCGGGCCTCATGACCCAGGAGGCCTTCTTCCGCGTCACCGACTTCGTCTCGGGCAAGGTCTCGCTGCCCGCCACCCTCGGCAACATGCTCTCGGGCCTCGACGCTCTCGCGGGTTTCGGCGTGGGCCTCGTCCACTCCGTTACCGGCGTCGGCTTCCCCGCCGACATGGACGTGACCCTCGAGAGCCTCTTCGCGAAGGGTCTCCGCAATCCCCTCCAGTACCGCGTCTTCTTCCAGACCATGGACGTCGGGAAGGCCATAAAACGCGGCCTTCCCCGCATCGGCGGCTGTTTCGCCTGCGCCCTCGACGGCTGCTACGGCTCGGCGGACGCGGCCATGCTCAAGCCCTACGCCGCCGCTGCCGGCCTCCCCCCGGAGGCCTCGAAGGGCGTCCTCTACTACTCCGACGAGAAGGTCCGCGCCTTCTGCAGGGAGGCAAACCGCGCCGGCCTCCAGATCGAGATGCACGCGATAGGCGACGCGGCCTTCGTCCAGGCAGTCGGCGCCCTCGGGGCCGCCCTCGCGGACTTCCCCCGCGAGGACCACCGCCACACCATCATCCACGCCTGCCTGCCGACCATGGAGGGCCTCGAGACCTGCGCGAGGCTCGGCATCCAGATCGCCCTCCAGCCCGCCTTCCTCCAGTGGGAGCAGGAGCCCCTCGAGTACATCGAGGCCATCATGGGCAAGCGCGCCTACGAGATCAGCCCCCTGCGCACGATGACCGACATGGGCATCGTCCTCTCGGGCGGCTCCGACGCGCCGTGCACGGTGCCCGACCCCATCGACGGCATCTGGGCCGCCTGCAACCACTACGTACCGGGCCAGTCCCTCACGATCCAGGAGTCGCTCAACCTCTACACGCGGAACGCGGCGCGCATCACCTTCGACGAGAAGGAGCGCGGCAGCCTCGAGGCGGGCAAGGTGGCCGACATGGTCATCCTCAACGCGAATCCCCTCGCCCTGAATCCCGAAGCGCTCCGCAGCCTCAAGGTCGAGAAGCTCCTCCTCTCGGGGAAGCCCTACATCGCGGGCCAGGGCTCGGGCAGCGTGATCGCGAGGGGCATCGTGAGCGGGAGGAAGGTCTAGGCTCCGCACGGTCGCGCCGGCATCCGCCGGCCGCAAATGAAAAGGCCGCGGTACCCGAAGGTCCGCGGCCTCTTTTTGTCCAGAACCGCCTTTATAGCGAGGCGAGGACCCTGCGGAGCACGGCGTCCACGACGGCCTCGTCGGCGAGGCCCGAAAGCCGCGCCATGATGGCGGGCTTGGCCTTCCTGAAGAGCTCCTCCTTGTCCGGGGGCAGGGACGCGGGCGCGCGACACTGGGCCGTCGCGGCGGCGGCGCGGCGCTCGCGCGCCAGGGCGGCGTCCGCGGCCGAGGGCGGCTGGGCGGTCGCGTTGTGCGATATCGGCTCCGCGGGTTCTGGCTTCTTCTCCGTGAAGGGGATGACCCTGATGCCCGCGTTCCTGAGGCGTTCGCGTGCCGCGTCGGTGACGGTGGCGCTCGGATGGACCACGACGGTCTCCGGCCGGCCGCGGACTATGCCGTCCACGTCCTCCGCCGTAACGATGAGGCGCTTTCCGCCCTCTCCCCGCAGTTCCATCCTGCCTCCTGTCGCCGCCGCGCCTGCCGCTCCCTGGAGCCAGGCGCCCACCGCGGCGATGTCGCCTTGCGCGCCGTAACCAGCGCCTGCGGCACCGTAACCAGCGCCTGCGGCGCTGGTTGCGCAGGCCTCGCGGCCCACGCAGGTCGCGGTGCCATGGCCCGGGCAGAGACCCCTCGCTGTGAGGAAGTCCCTGGCCGCGGGCGTGAGGCGCGCGTCGGGCGGAAGGTCGGGCAGCTGCCCCTGGCCGTTGTGCCAGGCCTCGCGCAGCTCCTCTTCGGTGATGACCATGCTAGTGACCTTCGACACCTTCGAGCGACTCGAGGGCGTTGATCGCTGCGTCGCGGGCCTGGATGATCTCGGACTCGCTGCCTGCAAGCCACATGCGGCCGAACCTGCCCAGGCCCGAGATGTGGATGAGCTTGATCGAGGCGCCCTTCTCGGCTTCGTTCGCGGCATAGTTGATGTAGGCCGCCGGCGCGCACTCGAGGACGAGCATCGTCTCGCCGGGGACTATCATCGAGCCGCGCCTGAAGCGGTTGATGAGCTGGGCCTGGTAGGGGTCGACGTTCGTGATAACCTGGACCGAGGCGATGAAGGGCTTGATCCGCTCGGACTCGTGGAGGCCGAGGCGATCGAGGACGATGCGTCCCGCCTCGAGGACTTCGGCCTGGGCGTGCGAGTGGATCTCGAACATGCCGAACTCGCGCTCGACGAGCTGGGCCCCGGGCTTCGCCTCCGTGGTCTTGACCGCGATGTCCACGAGACGGAAGACCTCGTTGCCGGGGGCCACCTCGATGTACATCGCGGCCATGCCCGCGGTGGGCAGGTCTCCCTGGGTGATCGTGCCTATGAAGGCCGCGTACTGCGGCTGCATCCGGTCGAGGTACGAGTAGACGCGGAGCTGGAATGAGTCAGCCATGTCGTGCCCGGCGGCTTATGCCCCGGTGCGGCCCTTGCCCGCGCCCTTGCTGTTCTGGGGGA